>Ga0302320_10002164_pt1 | contig 46779 bp, 25 predicted proteins | sample Bog_T0_3_FD_202130 | JGI IMG/M metagenome (GOLD analysis project Ga0302320, IMG submission 202130) | Peat permafrost microbial communities from Stordalen Mire near Abisko, Sweden - Bog_T0_3 | ecosystem: Environmental > Terrestrial > Soil > Wetlands > Peat | place: Sweden: Abisko, Stordalen Mire...
GCTCGCCGACTGGCTGCTTACGTTAAGCGTGATTACCTGTGTACTCGCCGCCTTCTTCGTACTGATCACGGGCGGGGCTCGTGCGCTCACTGGGCGGCTTAGTCGCTCCGTCGCATTACCATGGCGCGGGTTCTCTATTACATTTGCATTCCGCCTGTTGATCTTGGCGATGCGTGTCTATCTTGGGCGGTTCGAGCAGTTGCTCGACGATCATACGATCTTCGGGGGTGTGACCTACACGGACGCGCACGTCACACTCACCGGGATGATCGTCGTTTGCGCGGCACTCGTTCTGGGCGCGGTAGTCGCAGATGTCAATGCCGTGCGGGTGCCATGCGGGCGCTGGCTGTTGGCAGCGATCCTTCCAGCAGCGGTCTGTTATGTCGCGGTTCAAGGGATCGGATGGTATGTAAGCAGCTTCATCGTCAAGCCGAACGAATTGGTGCGGGAGAAGCCTTACATTGTGTACAACACCGACCTAACGCGGCAGGCCTACGGATTGAATCGAGTCTCGCAACGCGAGTTTCCGGCTGAGACGACGGTAGAAGCGGCTGACCCGCTCAACAATCAGGCAACACTTCAGAACATTCGGCTGTGGGACTGGCACGCCCTCCAAGACACGCTGCGTCAAATTCAAGAAATCCGCACTTATTATGACTTTCCCGATATTGACATTGATCGTTATGAGATCGATGGCACGACACGCGAGGTGATGCTCGCTACGCGCGAACTGAGCGTCGATAAGCTCCCTGAGAGCAGCCGCAACTGGATCAACGAGAAGCTGATCTACACGCATGGCTACGGCATCACGATGAACCCAGTCAATGGCTTCACACCTGAGGGGCTGCCCACTCTGATTTTGAGTAACATGCCGGTTCAGAGCACGGTGCGTAGTCTCACCGTGACCCGTCCAGAGATCTATTTCGGCGAGATGACCAATACCAATGTTTATGTGAAGACGCAGCAAAAGGAGTTTAACTGCCCGCAAGGCCAGACCAACAACTTAACGTCCTACGAAGGCAATGGCGGCATCCTTCTCGGCGGCTTCCTTCGCCGGATGATCATCGCGCTCGACCAAAACGACCTCGCGAAGCTACCGTTCAGCGACGATGTGAACAAGAATAGCCGCCTCCTAATGCGGCGCAACATACGCGACCGCGTATCGGCGCTGGCGCCGTTCCTCACGTACGATCCGGATGCATACATTGTGCTCGGCGAGGACGGCCGCCTGTCGTGGATCATGGATGCATTCACGATCTCCGACAGCTATCCTTACTCGACTCACTATCCTCTCGACAACAATTCCATTAACTACATGCGGAACAGCGTGAAGGTGGTGATCGACGCCTACGATGGCACGACCACGTTTTATGTCTTTGATACAGATGACCCGATCATAGCTGCCTACCGCCGCATTTTTCCGACGCTATTCAAAGATGCATCGACGATGCCGGCGGGACTGCGGAAACACGTGCGTTACCCCGAGATGCTGCTCAAACTCCAGGCGGAAGTTTACGGCTTGTATCACATGACGGACCCGGAGGCGTTTTACAACCGGGAGGACCTGTGGACTGTGGCGACCGAAGTCGGTCTGGGCGAGGGAGGCCAGCAAACGACACAGGCGATGCAGCCGAATTTCGTGCTGATGAAATTGCCGGGTGAAACCGGTGAAGAGTTCGTGGAGATTCTGCCCTTCACTCCGGCGAACCGGAACAACCTGATCGGCTGGATCGCCGGGCGCAGCGACGGCGCACAATACGGTACGTCCGTGGTTTACAACTTTCCCAAGACCAAGCTGGTCGATGGGCCGCTGCAGATCGAGGCGAGAATCGATCAGAATGCGCAGCTTTCTGGACAATTGACGTTGTGGAATCAGCAGGGTTCGCATGTGCGGCGCGGGGCTCTGCTTGTGATCCCGATCGGGTGGGCGCTATTGTATGCGGAGCCGATCTACCTGCAGGCTGAGCGCAGTCCGATGCCGGAGTTGCGCCTGGTAGTACTCGCGCTCCAAGATCGGCTGGCGTACGGACCCACCTTCGAGGCGGCAGTGGCGTCACTTTTTGGGGGAGTGGTCTCATCCCTGACTGCCCCATCAATGAGCGTCACGGCTGTCCCTGCGGAGCCTGCGTGAGGCGCAACGGCATCCACCTCCTTGCCAGTGGCCGACCTGAACGCGCTCATCGCGGAAGCGGCCAAAGACCTTGCCGACTATCAGCGCCTGACAGCGGAGGGCAAGCTCGGCGAGGCCGGGCAAAAACTTGAAGAGTTGAAGCGGGTACTCGACAAACTGAACACGCGCCCAAAATAGACTTGCTGCGGACTCGCTTGGACATTCCATTGTGTAACAGGGTTGCGCCCGGTGGATGTCAGCATGGCGATCGACAAAGTCCACACTTGCACATGTTGGTTCGACTGATCGGGATGCTGCCAAATGGGCAACGCACAAACCAATCAACGTAGTCGTCCCATCACAGGCTAGGTGACCAGGGCCTTCGCATGTCTCGGGCTCGTCGCCGCAACTACCTGGGCGGCCCGCTCGTTACTGCGTGTCAATACCTGATTGCGGGGTTCGCTTATGTCTTAGTTGTACTGGTGGTAGCTGCGAAGTGGAGCTTGGCGGAATCGGTTTTGACTTCCGTGGCGGCGGTGTTTTGCCTCAACTATTTCTTCTTTCCACCGATTCTATCGCTTACGATGGCGGATCCACAAAACTGGGTGGCGCTTTTCGCCTTCTTAGTCACAGCCATCATTGCCAGCGAACTTTCTTCGATTGCTGGTCAGCGCGCTGATGAATCGCAGGCCCGACGAGTCGAGGTAGAGTACCTCTACCAGTTCAGCCGGTCGCTAATGCTAATCGAAACTACCAAGGATCCCGGTGTGCAGATAGCCTCGCAGGTGAAAGAAGGCTTTGGGTTTCGAGCTTTGCCTTTTGGGACGGGGCGGACCGGGGACCTTATTATGGCAGGCGCACCGGATGCGAGTTTCGAGCAGCAAGTCTTGCGCGATATTGGGGTTGGTGGTGCGACTTGTTTCGTGTGGCGCAAGGAATCGACTGCGAAGGGCATTGAAGTCATTCTTGCTACCGTTTTCTTGGGCGGCAAAATTCTCGGCAGCATTGGAGCCATCGGCCCCGCACTGTCAGAACCTGCCTTGCAAGCAATCGTAAACATGGGAGGAACCGCGGTTGAACGTGCTCGACAACAGGATGCCGCTAGCAGACTGGAACTGCACGCCAAAATGAACGCCTAAGGAGTATCCTCCTCGACGCGTTGGCGCACGACTTCACGACGCCGCTTACATCGATCAAGAGCGCCATCACGGCCCTACGCTCCGCATATCAACACGAAGCGGAGGAGGCGAGCGTTTGGAGCGCAGATATGGAGAACAAACTGCTCGATTTCAAGACCTACTACAACCACCACCGCACCCATCAATTACGGAAGCGCGAACACCGGACACGCCCCGGTCCCAGCCCTTCGCCAATCTGTCCTCATTTAGCTGGCAACCCCACTGTCGAAGCCTATATCAGGCACCGGTACCTGCCTGATTTTCGGAGAGTCGCGCTGACTGCCGAATACAGGTCAACTTTTCAACCTTGGCAAAGATTCGAAAGGCAAATCATTCGTGTTTGAGTTCTTAATCGCTGCGCATTTCGCGAATCTTAACTAGGGGTTCCACTGCCACCGTATCAATTCGCCAGCCACAGGACTGAGTCGGGAGACGGTCTCGTAAAATGAGCCTCGGCATGGAGTCGAAGAGAGCCACACGTACGCAGTTCTTGTCCTGGCCGAGAGATGAATTTCGTGGCAGGCTCTGTTCGCCCTGTGGGGACACCTAGAGCGTTTGTGGCGGACAAGGTTGGAACCCCGGCTGAATGGTTCCGATCTAATCGGTTAGACAATAATTATCATTCTGCGAGTGTTCCGTCAGTTCGACACTTCTTGTTGGGGAGAGTTTACGCTCACGCTGCTCTGCTGCGCGGCAGCTCGGACAAATATTCCCTCCCGTCGTGAAATATGATTATCATTGGGATTTATCTATTCACAAAGCACCGTTGTTGATACAATCTTTCGGTCGTCGGCTCGGGAAGTAGCATGCGCTGGGAGCACGGCATTATTTACGTCAAAGCGGTAAGATTCCTGGAGGCATTGTGTGGCAAAACTAGCCATTGGCGTTCTCGGGGTCGGAGAAATGGGCAGACGCCACGCTGAGAATATCCGTCGGTTGGTTCCGGAAGCTCGATTGGTTGCCGTCGCGGATGCAGCCGGAGATCGAGCTCGCCAAGTTGCTAACGAACTGGAAATCGACCAATCCTTCCAAAGCCTAGAGCAGATGCTCGGCTGCAAAGAAATTGAAGCAGTATTGATCTCGACTCCCGACAAGTTTCACTCCCAAGCAATCGAATTGGCCGCGGCTGCCGGGAAACACATCCTCTGCGAGAAACCGATGGCCCTTAATTTGGCCGACGCGCATCGATCCTTAGAGGCGGTGGCAAGAGCTGGAGTCCGGCTACAGATTGGATTCATGAGACGCTACGATCCAGCTTATGCTTCTGCCATGACCCGAGTCGTAGGCGGCGAGATTGGCGATCCGGTGGTTTTCAAGTCGATAGGGCGCGATAAAGATGTTCCGCCTATGGCCGCTTATCAGTCGGGCGTTAATGGCATGCTCCTATACAACAGCACGATTCACGATTTTGACCTGGCTCGCTGGATGATGCACGACGAAGTCGCGGAGGTCCACTCCTTCACGACCGTGGCGATTCGTCCCGAGGTAGCGCAGTACGCAGACGTGGTTGCCAGCGTGGTGAACCTTAAGTACGAGCACGGCGCGATTGGCAACGTAGAATCGTATGTCCAGGCGATATATGGATACGATGTTCGTACGGAAATCGTGGGCTCTAAAGGTTCAATATTGGTCGGTACTCTCGACAAGACACCCGTCACATTTCTGAACGCCGGCGGAAGCACGCACATCCTAGAAGATCACTTCCTTTCCCGTTTTGCGGATGCCTATCTCGCCGAGGTTGTCGATTTCGTTCACAGCGTGCTGCACGATTGTCCGCCGCGAGTGACGGGAGAAGACGGATTGAGAGCGCTGGAAATCGCGGTCGCTGCGGAAGATTCACACTCGCAGGGCACGCCGTGCAAGGTCAAGTCTGAGAAGTGACGCTTTTGCCGTATCGCCGACACGTGTTCGCCGATTCTGCCATGGAGGAGATAATATGAATCCTACTAGGGCCGCTGCTTTCCCAAGGCCTCAGCGTGAAATGAAGCAATCCACGCCGCCGCGCTGGAGGAACGAGAGACGTCAGCGCGATCGCTACTTCAGTCGGGCATATCGTGAGAACAAACCATGAAAACAGCAAGGAAAATTGGATTCGCAGTTGTGGGGTTGGGCGGTATTGCGAAGAGTTCGGTGCTGCCCGCATTTGAAAACTGCAAGAGAGCGAAGCTAGTCGCCCTGGTGAGTCGCGATAAGAACAAAGCTAAGGAGCTAGCAAGCAAGTTTGGGGCAGATCGTGCCTATAGCAGTGATGAATACGGTGCTTGCTTGTCGAACCCTGACGTCTCGGCAGTTTATATCGCCACGCCCCCAGGTGAGCACGAGGCCCTGACCACGAGAGCGGCAGAGGCCGGGAAGCACGTGCTGTGTGAGAAGCCTCTCGCTTCGACCGTGGAGCAATCCGCCCGAATGGCCGCAGCTTGTCGGCAGCACGCTGTACTGCTCATGACGGCATACCGGAAATACTTCGAGCCCAGCACGTTGTACTTGAAGAAGCTGATCGGGGAGGGTTCCCTGGGGCGGATCGACGCCATCCACACAGCGTTCAGCGAACTGCATGCGCCAGGCGTTTCGGTGCCGTGGTTGCTCGATGCCCTTCTCGCTGGCGGGGGCCCGCTCATGGATCTCGGCGTGTACTGCGTGAACACAAGCCGTTGGCTGGTGGACGAGGATCCCGTCGAGGTCTCGGCGCAAACCTGGCAGCACGATAAGACTCGCTTCCGCGAGGTCGAAGAAGGCATCGCGTTTCGCATGAATTTTCGCAGTGGTCTCGTCGTCCAGGCAACTTCAACCTATGGAGCCGCTCTCTCCTCATTTATCAATATACAAGGCACAAAGGGCTGGGCCCTGCTGGCCCCGGCCTTTCCGTTTGAAGAAGAGCGGAGGCTCACCGGAAAAATCCAGGGACGCTGGTTTGAGCGAAAATTCAAGCCGGTCGATGAATTTGCGCCCGAACTCGACGCCTTCGCTTCAGCGATCCAAACCGGCGCCACCGTAGAATCAGACGGAAGGCAGGGACTCCGCGATGTCCAGATCATTCAGGCGATCTACGAGTCCGCGAAAAAAGGTTCGCCGGTCGTGGTTACCTATTGATTAGGTGCTTCTGCCTCGCGAACATCAGCACAATAAGAACTCGGCAAACAAAGCAGCAGAAACGGGGGGAGGCCGAGAGCATTTATGGCGTTGCGCGTGAATCGGGAGCCTCTGTCTTTACAGTTTCCTCCTTCGTGGACAGTAAGAGCCACGTGAGGAAGCAGTTGCGGGAAAACATGGCAAAGGCCATCCGCAAAAATTGAACTATCGCCCCAACCTGATTGCTTGCAGCCTCGCCAAGCAGCGCACGCATACCATCGGCATGATCATCCCCAAAATCTCCAATCCCTTCGTTCCCGGAGGAGATGGGCCTATCGTGTCACGATGATTTTGGAGTGGTTAGCTCGAAGATTATTCGTGACTGAGAGTATTCCGACCCAGATGGCGACCGTCGAATTGCCGTAACATCAACTGGGAACCGAAGCGGTAGAGTTGCTCAAGCAGTGACCTGGCGCCGCCACAACAAGCCCCACAGAACTAAGCCGGTTTTTTGTGAGCGAGGCTCACGACTCGCTGAAATCAATTTCGATTGGCCTCGTTCTGAAACCTCGGGTTTTCAGAAGAACGTAAAGGCCCCCAGCCGCCAGCCAAACGCTCCCGCAACCAGCGTGGAAGACTGCAATCCAAGAAAAATTACCAGGCAAAACAGAAAGCCCAACGCAGGCGAGACAATATCGAGTGAGACGTTTGCCTTCTCCAGTGGATCCCGGCCAAATCCAAAGTGCTTCAGAGCGGCTGCATTGACCGCCATGAATGCCATCAGAGCGCCGAAATTCGGAATTTCGGCCGATTTCTCCCATCCCATCGTCAAAGTGCCGAGGTATGCCAGGAAGCCGACGATCGCCACGTTATAAGTGGGGCTCCCGCGCGTCGCGGATCAAGATACCCAAATGGCCTTTGCGGCAGGACGTTGTCGCGCCCCATGCCGTAGAGCAGTCGCACTGCTCCCAAGTGCCCAGCTAACCCGCAAGCCAGGCTCGATATCAGCAAGACGACGCCGAATCCGACAAACAGCCGGTAGCCTCCGACCACGCGGGCGAAATCGATGAATGCGGTTTCCGGATTGGAGAAGGTGCTGTAGTCGGGCCACACTCTTTGCGCAAGGTAGACCTGAAGCCCTGCGAACAGGCCGGTGAACACGCAAACAAGTACGGTCGCCAACAAGACATTCCGACGCGGATTATGAACTTCTTCAGCGAGAATACTTACACCGTCAAAACCAATGTAGGTGTTGGCGGCGAGCGCGGTGCCTGCGGCAATCGCTCGCACGCTGAATGTGCGCGCGTCGTAGAGCGGTTGAAGCGACGCAAGTCCTTGCCAGTGCTGGTGAACGAGAATGTAGCGGAAAGCTTCAAACAGAAAGGACGCCATTACGAGCGACATGAAGGCGAGAAGAATCTGATTGGTGCGCGCCGTTGTGCGCATTCCCAGCCAACATAGCAAGGTCATAAAGCCCACCGCGACCGCTGACAGCAGCGCCAGTGGAACATGAGGCAGCAACCTTTGAACGGTGAGAGCCGCATACAGACTGTTTTGAAGGGGTTGGAAAAGATACTCTAAAAACATTGCCCATCCCAGGATGAAACCGATATGAGGGTTGAAGCCCCGGCTTACATAGGTGTACACCGAGCCTGCTGACGGATAGACAGTGGCCATACGCCCGAAGCTCACGGCGGTCGCTGTCATAGCTACCATGGATACGAGGAGTGTGGTAACTGCGTGGCCACGGGACAGGACTTGCGCTTCGCCAAACATCGGAACGGCCGCAATGGGCGAGATCAGGATAATGCCGTAGTAGATCAGGTCCCAGAGGCCCAAAACTCTCTTAAGACGCGGTGCTGATGTCGCTTGGTCGACAGTTGAATCCACAAAATCCTCCTCGTCCGCGCCGGCTAGAACGCAGCTTGTATCTCTGCCGAGATCAATGGTCAATGCGCTGAATATGAATGAGTTCCCCGGCGCGGGCGCGGAATCGCAGCGTTCCTTCCGTGTCGGTCGCGAGTCTTTCGCCAGTGGAAAGCGTATAGCGCGTGCCAGGATGAAGACCAGCAATGGTAAACTCCCGCGCGCTAGACCCAGGAACCTCGATGGAGACTGCGTCGGGCGAATAGGTCACACGAAGATTACCGAAGCGGAGTTCGAAGTCTCCGCTGCCAAATGGATGGAGGATCACGTCACGCAGGCCCACGTGGACGCCGTAGCGCATCTCGCGCAGTACCACGCTGATAATATCCGGATACTCGTGATAGTAGTCATTATGCGCGGGCTGTCCGGTGTCGTCGTATCTCTCGGGCATCCACACATCGCGCAGTAACTCTGCTTCAAGGCTAGTCAGTAACTTGTCGAATGTTTCATGGTCGCCCAAGCGTACCCGTGCAGCCATGTCTAACCACCAGATGCGCGCCATCGCGGTGTCGGAGTCGCCATCGTTTTCGCCGTAGCAGTCGGACTTCTCGTAGCGTTGCTCCGATACCCAGGTGCCCCGCATGCCAGGGTGAGTATGCGGTCCTGAATCCAGTCGATGCAGCAGCTTTTTCGCGTTCGCCTCGTCGGGGAGACCGAAGGCGAGCGCAGCGAAGTTGCTATCATAGTCCACCCGGTCGCGTGCGCTGCCATCCGGGTTTCTTTGCGTTATGAAGTGGTCTTTGCCATTCCAGAGTTCATCGCGGATCCCCAGATAGAGATCGCGTCTCCGGCTGCGATATCGTTCAGCGCTGTCAGCATCGCCGCAGAATTCGGCAACCTCCGCCATGCGGTCTAGAAGGTAAAGCGCAGCTACATTGGTATCGAGTGTGTACCCGCTGCGGCGGAAGACATCGATGAAAAGTGGACCGTCGGAGCGCAACAGGCGGTGCGCGGGGTCATATTTTGCCAGAATCCATTCCGTCGCTAATCGCAGATGGGCATAGCGAGTACGTAACCAGGCTTCGTTCCCGCTGCCTGCGGCGTACTCCGACGCTGCAATCACCCAGAAGATGTTCGGCCCGGTCTGCCGCGATTTTGCGATGGACACATAGGTTGGCGCGCCACCTTCGAAGTGATGCGGTACCTGCCCGTCTGGGCGCAGAGCGCTTTCGCTGCGCTCGAGTATCCTGCGTGCCTCACGCTGCAGCAACGGGTCGCCAGAGTAGCTGAGTGCGGTGACTGTTGACCACGCGTCAGGGTCGAAAAAATCGAAAGCGTCGCCGTATGGACGATCCGGTGTCGCCAAGGTCGGATAGGCGCTGCCTGGTTCGGCATACGAGCCCAGAACGCCGACCCCACTTCCATAAATCGCCGTGAAGTAGGCTGCAGAGTCCTGTTGTCCTATTCCTCTGCTCTCGATTGTGTTTTCGGCTCGGTGTGGTGGAAATGGAAGATCATTGGCATAGATTTGAAAGGCTATGGTCCGCCTTCGCGGCGAATTGTACGAAGAGGGCCGTATCCTTGAGGATGCTGTCCAGGCATCTAATTCGGCGTGGGATGCTTGGGGTCGCAATTCGATACCGCTAGGAGCATTCTCGTCTCCAGAAAGAAGGCCAGTTTCAACTAGGTCAGTACGATCATCCGGTTGGACTGCCACAGATCCAGTCTCGCGATCGAGAGTGTAGAAAAGCCGCAAGCGGTCATGCGATGTGAATGTCTGGCGCTGTCCTGCGATGTACTGAACGACACCCCGATCGAAAATTCCAAGCAGGAACCACTGTCGTAGGGCGAGATGCACACTCGGGATTGCCTCAGGTCCATGCGACGCGGGGAACGTGCATTGAACATGGACCCCACGCTCTGCCACTCCGAGACTTAACACTAGTTGCATCGAATATTGACCTGTTGAACTCGGCTGTGACCAAGTGACGCGAACTGAGACTCGCGACGGCTGGCGGCCCAGGAGTTCAACGCGGCTCGGCTTGTTGCCAGATGTGTCGCCGCCAAAGCGAATGCCGTCTGCAGCGAGCAGGTTTTTACCGAACGCTTGTCTTCCCGTGTGGTCGGCCGACAACCGCAAGATGCGGTGATTGACGCGGTCGAAAACCAATTGAACATATTCGTTCGAGAGCCTTAACTCGCTCGCGGTTTCATCCAGGGAAACCGCACGAGATGTGTCGGCGCCAGTGGCAGAAACATTGCTTAGCAAGGCGAAAACACTTAGCGCGATAAGTACGCCAGCGGATTGGCGGGGAGCCCACTTCATGCAACCGTCCATGTGGCCAACATTATCCGACAAAGGAGATAGAGTTGGCTCTTTTTATTGTTGGGATTGACTCCACTATGAGCCGTCATTCGATTACCATTCGAGCGCGGGGCTAATGTGGGGCGGCGCTCCGCAAGCCTGCACGATGAATTCAGGAGGACGCGTGTTTCGCTGGCTGTTCTTGGTCGTGGCGTTTACCAATCTCAATGGGCAGAGTGTTTCCCGGCTGCAGAATGCTGGCTTTGAGGATGTTGGCGCGATCGCCGGCCACGTGTCGGGATGGGAGGTTTCGGTCGGATCGAACGCCAGCGGCGTCCAGATTCAAACGGATGGCTCACAGGCGAAGGAAGGGAATCGCTCTCTTCTGATCGATACCAAGGAGGCAGCCGATGTCCACGTCAGCCAGGAAATCTTCTTGCCAGTGGGATCGGCGTGGCGGGCAAGCGTCTGGATCAAAGGGGAATCACGCGAGTCGGGTCAGGGTGCCTTGATAATCGAAACGCCCGCCGGGAATCAGGGCAAAGCCTTGTCCCCGTCAGGAACTTTTTCATGGCAACGGGAGGAGGTAGAGTTCCGCGTACCCTCACCGGGACGAGTTCGTCTAGCTCTGCTGTCTGATTACGCGGGGAAACTATGGTTCGATGACGTTGGTTTGGAATCCGTATCGATAGCCCAGGGTGTCGATGTTCACATCAAGAACTCCAAGATCAGCCGCCGGCCAATTGACTTGAAACAAGGCGGGCAATTCATCGAACCTTTGTGTCACATGATCCCGTCGATGCTCGCACAGCAGGTTGAAGGCGACAGTTTCGAAGAAGAGACGCCGTGCGAGCCCAGTTACAAACGAGGCGTTGATTGGCCCTCTCGCCCGTGGTATCCCGACGGCGCGGTGCATGACGCGACGTTCTCCCTGGATACTGCCGATCCCTTCAACGGAAAGCAATCAGAAAAGATTTCACTTCCCGTCGCTAGGGCACGAGCCGGAATTTCGCAGGACGGATTCTATCTGAAAGAAGGTGTTGGATTCCGGTTGCACTTGCACATGAAGGGCACCGGACACCCGCGCGTGTGGGCGTCGTTGCGGGGCGGGGGCGGCCTGGTCGCAGGCCCCGCGCTGATCGGGCGTGCAGAGGATGATTGGAAAGGCGCAGAAATTCTGCTGCGGGCCAATCGAACGATTGCCAACGCGACGCTGACAATTGAGTTTGAGGGGCCGGGAACACTAAACCTCGACCGCATCTACTTAATTGGCGAGGATGCGGTTCTTGGTCTCTGGAAGCCGGATGTGGCACAAGCGCTCAAAGCCATGAATCCTGGGATCATGCGCTTCGGTGGAAGCATGATCGAAGTCTATGAGTGGGACCGATCGATCGGGCCCTGGGACAGTCGAGTTCCTTACGTTACGGGTCCATGGGGTGGACTGGAGCCGAATTTTGTGGGGATCGAAGAATTTGTGCAACTCACTCGTTACGTCGGCGCGGAGCCTCTTATCTGCTTGCGGTGGAGCGGCAAGAAGCCCGAGGATGCCGCCGCCGAGGTCGAGTATATGAACGGAAGCGTGGAGACTCATTGGGGGAAAATCAGAGCCCAGAACGGGCATCCCGAAACTTACGGAGTCAAATACTGGCAGATCGGAAACGAAGTTCGCGGCTCCGAATATGATAGCTCGGTAAGGGCGTTCGCGGAAGCGATGCGCCGAGTCGATCCGACGATCAAGATTCTGTCTGCATTTCCTTCCACGGACACGCTCAGTGAAGGCCGTGGCTTTCTCGATTACCTGTGTCCTCATCATTATGAAGTGGCGGACCTGCCAACGGAAAAAGCCAGTTTCGACTTTCTGAAGGGTCAAATAGCCAAGAATGCCAACGGCAAAGACGTGAGAGCAGCGATCACTGAGTGGAATACAACAGCCGGAGAAATGGGGCTGACCCGAGGCATGCTGCTTACGCTGGGCAATGCCCTGAGCGCTTCACGTTATCAGGACCTGATGCATCGCTACGCGGATCTGGTGGAAATTGCTGTTCGCTCCAACCTATCGGATAGCTTTGGCTCTGGGGCGATTCAGCCGGGCCCAGGCTGGCTCTACCTCACTCCGACATATTATTCGCAGCAGCTTTATCAAAAGGCGGCAGGTACGTATTCGCTTGAAATCGAGCGGTCGTCGAAAATCTCATGGGAACTCGAAGAACCCGACCTCAGCGCAACTGTAAGCCCCGACGGGAAGGTGCTGCGTATTTTTGCCGTTAACTCAACGAGCGAACCGGAAAACGTACAGTTCCATCTGGACGGATTTGCGGCATCGGTAGCGGGAGGAACGGTGACCGTCCTGAAAGATCGAGAAGACGCTCTCGATTCGGAGGCGATGAACTCCCAAAACGATCCTGAGCGCATTACGCTTTCTTCCGCAGCCACCAACCTGAGAGGGAACCAATTCCCATTCGCGGTTGCGCCCTTTAGCGTGGCCTTGCTCGAACTTCGACTTGAACCGGCAAAGTCACAACGATAAGGTTAGGTTCTTAAATCAGGGCGCCGATGCGGCTGTCCTCGTCTGCACCATCTGTAGCCATGCGGCTGAGTTGCGGGGTCCCAACAGGTACAGTTGCATGCTTCCACTGACTCTGTTGTGCGCGACTCCCTCAGTGGGATCATCGGGACGAAGGTCTCGCCCCTGGCCGTAGTTTTGCCACCACTCTCCCCCAGCGGTCGCGGCTACACCGCCAAACCAATCATTCACGTTCACTTCGACCTCATAGGGGTTCAGGGACGCGCGCAAATGCTGCGAGCCGATCGCTTCGATGCCGATACCAAATCCTTCCTTATCTGTGAGCGAAGCAAACAAAAAGTTGCGCTTGCTGCTGCGAAAGTCATTGGTTCCGATAGGCGTGTCATCAAGCGCGAACGGTTGCGTGGGCGGAACGTTTTGCGGGCCGGGAGCATGCGCCGTGGCCGTGCCATCGTTGCGTCCGATGTGATCGTCGGGATAGACAGTCCATTCTCCGCGTCGCCGCCATTGTAGTTTGTCGCTCCACAGCGGTACGCCAAACTGCAGACCGACCTCCCGGGCACGGGTATCGGCTCCAGTGTAAGTGAAGTCGTAGCTGACCAGCAGGCCGCCTTGCGGAGTAATGCGGTACCGCAACCCACCGGCGAAATCATGATAGGCACCGCTTGCAATCACTTCGTAATCATCGCCCGTGGGCCGGACCTCCAGGTTCGTGAGACGCCAGGTCTCAAAGATGGGAAATTCGTTGAGTGCCGCTTCGATCGGTAAGACGTGCAGCTTAGGCGTTCCATACAACACGGAATGGTGATCGACGAGCGCCCGCCGAATGCGCCCGTTCGCGCCGTCCACTGCGATCTCGAACGTGTCACCCTCGGCGGTCGTTCCAAGGAAGCGCTCCAGCGGACCGCCCAGCCAGGTTTCATGCAGATAATGGAGGGGTGTCGCTTTCGCTGCGTCCAGGTAGTCCCTGACAGGAGCAATTCCCAGTTGCATGCGATGAGGGATAACAAGCTGCCCCTTGCTGTCTAGAAAGCGGAGTGACAAAAAGTCCCCTGGCCTAGTCGCGGAGCCAACGGGAATGGAAACTTTACCCGCAGTGTGAGGCGCGATGTCAGGGTGAAGCGATCCGTGCTGTCCGCCCACCGACCACTCAAGAGTCAACTCGGACAGATTGCTGAACTCGTAGCGATTGTCGACTGTGAAAGTAGCCACTTCGCCGGGCTTCCATTTCAGCAAGTCGCGCTCTTGCAGATGCACAGGAGACATCATCATCTTGACGTGCCAGAACTCCGGTTTCTTGCGGCGCCACCCATCGATGATGCCCCATGGTGCGTCGCCAACGATTCCTCGCCCAGGCATATGGTAGATGCCGTCCAACGCGTGTTCCGGTTCGCCGATTCCGCCGCGTCCATATTCGGAGTCGCGGCCCGGTACAAGAAAAATGTCATCGACAAACGCCCAGATCATGCTGCCCTGAACGTTCTTGCTAGTCTGGAAGGCCTCCCAAATATCAACCAGCGGCTCTATGTAGTAGTCGCGGTCGCCAGGATCGAGCCACATTTCGCGCGTATCGCCCCAGATATCTCCCTGGAAGATGCAGAAACTCTCGTCCCACAGGATCGGCACGGTCACATTCTCGCGCTCCTTCATGCGGGCGAGTGAAATTGGGTTGTGCATGGTGTCGAGCTCAAGAGTCGCGCTTTGGCCGGCGCTGGCAGGGCGCGTGGAGTCCTGCTCTTTTACAAACTGATGCGCGGCCTCAAAGTCCGGCCCCCACGTGCTTTCGTTGCCGACCGACCAAATGATGATGCTAGGATGAGACCGGTCCCGGTCCAATATTTCGGCGGTTCTTTGTACGAAGGTCGGAAGATAACGAAGGTCGGAACTCTCATCTACCCAGCAGAACGGGCTTTCCGCCTCGACGTAGAAGCCCATTTCATCCGCGTCGTCGTAGATTTCCTCCATGGGAAGAATCACTTCGGTCCGGAAAGCGTCGAGATTCGCCTCCTTTATCATCTGTAGGTCACGTCGTGCAACGTCGGGTGCAATTACACGACCGCTCCAAGGAGTCGATTCAAAATAGCCAGTACCGCGCAGTTTGACGGGAACGCCATTGATCAGGAATTGCGTTCCGCGGATTTCGACCTGTCGAAAACCCACGCGCCGGGAAATCACTTCCCTCGCTGCCGCGCCGCTCGACAGTTTGGCATTCAGGGTGTAGAGCCGCGGATGTTCCGCCTCCCAATGTTCGGGGTTCTTCACATGAAATTCGATTCGTTGTTCGAGTCGCGACCAGGGCACAAGTTTTATATCGAGATGGTCGGTTGAGAGAGGAACCGGATGGCCTTCCGGGTCGTTCAAGGAAAAAGTCAGAGGAACATCATTGATGTCGCGGCCAGATTCGTTCTCGACGGAAAGATCCAGAGTCAGCGTGGCGTCTTTATAGTTTGCGTCAAACACGGTCTGTGAATGAAAGCGGCGAACGTGAACTTCCGGCACACTAAAGATCCGCACTTGGCGGAAGATCCCCGCGAGCGGGAAATTCGCATAGGAACTCATGTCGTCGAGATGGGAGGAGAGTGTGTTCTCGCGCACCAATACGGCCAGGACGTTATCTCCGCCGATGTGCGCGGCATCGGTGATGTCGAGTTCAAACGGAGAGAAGCTGCCTTCATGAGAACCGACGCGCTTGCCGTTGAGCCACACTTCGGCTCCGCTGTAGACGCCGTCGAACAGCAGTTTGATGCGGCGTCCCCGCAAGCTTGCGGGAATTTGCAGATGCCGGCGATAGCCGCCCGTCCCGGTGTTGCTGTCGAAGCCCTCCATCATCCAGTGCGAGGGCACCTTGATGTCTTTCCAATCAGCATCGGAGAAGGTCGCCTGTGAAAACTCCACTTCCGGGTCGGGCTTGAAACGCCAGGTGCCGTTGAGACTGAGCATCGGAGTACTGTCGTCGGGAATGCTCAGTCCCGCGGCCAGATCACCGGCATGAATTGTCGAATTCGGTGAAGACCCGTTGGCAAGTTGAGCGCTGGCCGATAATTCACCTTCCAGACCCACTGGCATCTCGACTTGAAAAATCCCGGCCTCATCAGTTCGAGCAGACGTATGCCACGGCTTTCCACCAACAGTGCCTCGCATTGCCACATCGGCGTTCGGAAAGGGCAGGCTTCCAAATCCGTCGGTGACGATGCCAAAGATGTGATTCCGGAGATCGGAGCCGAGGACAATGACAGGCGGATCGGTCCGGTTATACACCTCCACTTCGTTGAAACTGACAGTCCCCGCGAATCCCGACAGTCGAAGTCCTGTAGTTTTTTGCGCACCGAACTGCGCCAGAATGATGCGCGGAAGCAGATGCTGCGAATCTCCGATCGACTGCAGCAATCGCCAGTGACCGTTGGCGTCGCGGGTTTCAGTATTGAGGTGGGAAAGTTTCTGGTCCCCTTCTTGCCGGATCACGACTTCCTGAAACTGCACAGAGGCAGGCCAATCCAATTCCACCCAGGTGTCCGCGGGATTGGTGCCGTCTTTTGCCGTCCACTGGCCATGCGCGATGTCGCCATCATTGATGTTCTCTATCTTTGTGCCCTCAGATGCGCTGGATGCGGTCGCTCGTGCGGCGAGAGCCACGTTTCCAGCCGGCTTTTCCTGTGCCGTGAGGACAGCTGGAAAAGCAAATAAACCCAGTAGGGCGAACAGAATTCGTCGTCGTAACGAGATCATAGTCATGTTCCTGATTTGCGACCGTGCCATCACATTTCAAAAACGAAGCCGCTCAAGGTATTCGTAACTGGTTCGGACACTCTCCATCGGTCTCTTGGGATTGTCATGCTCGACGAAGTAGTGCTTGATGCCCGCTTGTTCCGAGTGTGAGAAAATTCGCTTCCAATCGATGACTCCGCTGCCTATTTCCGTGATCTCAGTCATGTCTGCTCCGGCGAACCTGCCTCCCTGCACCGAAGCGGCATCTGGAACCCGTTTCAGGTCTTTCACGTGCACCATGGGGAACCGCCCTGGATAACGAGCAAAATATTTGAGTGGATCCTGTCCGCCCACCGTGATCCAGCACAGGTCCATCTGCATCTTCACTAGATCGGGATCGCACCGCTCCAACAGGATGTCGTACGGAAGTTTTCCGTCAGCGGTGGGGATAAATTCGAGCCAATGGTTGTGATAGGCGAATTGGATGCCAGCCTTCTTACTGATCTCTCCGGCTCGGTTGAAGGTTTCGGCGGCCCGCTTCCATCCGTCGGGCTGGTTTCTCACTTCTTCATCGATCCAGGGATTCACAATGTAGCTGTGCCCTACGATCTTGCAGTCTTCAATCACCTTCGGCCAATTGTCTTCCAGGCTCTTGTAAGGCACGTGCGTCGAGGGCGCGACCAATCCGTTGCGAACCAGAGCGTCACGCACGACTTTCGGAGGCTTGTCGACAGCATCGCCAAGCTCAACCTCGCGATAGCCAATGGCGGCCAATTGGGCAAGCGTGCCGTCGAAGTCTTCCTTTAATACGTCGCGAACCGTATAGAGTTGCAGTCCCAGACTCCTGATGCGATGTTCGTCCATCGCCCAGGCGAAGTCGCGTCCCAAAATTGCTGCCGCGGAAATAGCTCCGAGAAAATTCCGCCGATCCATTTGTCATCCCTCCAGACTTAGTTCAGGAGTGGCGCTATACACTTGAGAGAGGCACCGACAAGTGCGCAACGTCGAAGAGCAGTGAACGACTAGCTTCGGATTTGTCTCGCGGCCGAACCAACATGCTGGTGTTACCCACTCTCTGTCATCAATCTAGACATCAGCGGGATCTAGCGGAACCGGTCCCAGGTAATATAGGTGCAGTGCTCAGCGGCACATATGGTGTTCCCAGTCCATCGAGAACATATTCAATTTTGCATTTGGATCTTCGGGGTGGGCCGCTATCATCGACTCGTTCACCTCGATTCCCCATCCCGGCGCGGTCGGCACATCATAGTAGCCATCCTTCACTCGCGGAGTGCCAGAGGTTAACTCTTCGCGCCAAGGTACGTCGTAGTCCTGAAATGTTTCCAGAATAAGGAAATTCGGAATATTGGCGGCGAGGTGGATGCTGGCGACCGTCTTTAACGGACCATCGCAATTATGGGGCGCCACGCTGACATAGTGCGCCTCAGCGAGGGCCGCAATCTTCTTAGTCTCGAGGAAGCCGCCGGCATACGTAATATCGGGCTGAATCACGTGCGCCGCTTTGCGCTGGAGAAGGTCGAGGAAACCAAAGCGGCTATAGATGTGCTCTCCCGTCGCCACGCGCAGAGGAGACCCAGCCACCACTTGCGCCATGGACTCGTTGTTGTGTGCTGGAATCGGTTCTTCACACCAAGCGGGGCTGTAAGGAATCATGGCTCGAATTGCTTCCAACGCCATGATCGGGCTGAATCTTCCGTGGAACTCGAGCAGTATGTCGACATCGTCGCCAATCGTTTTACGAACTGTTTCGACGGTCTGGCAGGCTTTGCGCAGATCAGCTTGCGATATCTCCCGCCCGCCTTCACCGAAAGGATCAAACTTTAGAGCTTTATAGCCACGGCCGACCACATCGCTGGCTCGATCGGCGAGATGCTTCGGGTCCTGGGTATCGCTGTACCAGCCATTCGCGTAAGCCTTGACCTTGCTTCGAACCTTACCTCCGACAAGATTGAAAACCGGCTGACCACAAGCTTTTCCAACGATGTCCCAGAGAGCCATTTCGATACCCGCCATGGCGGAGAACATCACCGGACCGGTATTGTGTTCGATCTGATAAAGCTTGAACCAGAGTTCCTCGATGTCGAAAGGACTGTGCCCGACGACATAGCGTCTGCCGTAGTCGAGAATCAATTCACGAACGGCAGTCTCTTTCCATCCCAGAGTTCCTTCGCCCCATCCGACCAATCCGGAGTCCGTCTGAATCTTAACCAAAGTAAAATTGCGCCAGCCCGCCGCTGTTAGGAATGCTTCAACCTTCGTGACCTTCATTGCGCGGTATACCCTCCATCGATCACCCAATTCGCACCGTTGACGTAGGTTGCCGACTCGCTGCACAGGTAGGCAACCAACTCGGCGATTTCTTCGCAGCTTGCAAAGCGTTTTACGAGATAGTTCGCCAGCAACTTGGGCGGATCAATGACCCCTGAAGCGATGAGGTTCTCCGTCACAAATGTCCTGACCGCCGCAGGACTTATGGAGTTTATGCGAATGTGGAGATCTTGCATCTCGACAGCCATGGCCCGCGTCATGGCGATCAAAGCGCCTTTCGTTCCCGCATAGGGAACCAGATTGGCATTTCCCACCAGCGCGTTCACCGAAGCAATGTTGACAATCGCCGGATCGCGAGGACGTACATCTGCACGAGAAATGTGGCGCAGGAATTCCTGCGCCAGGAAAAACGGCGCCCGTTGGTTAGCGCCAACGACGCGGTCAAATTCCGCCACGGTCACTTCAAGCATGGGCTTGTGGAAGCTCCAGGCGGCGTTGTTGATCAGCGTGTTGGCAAGGCCAAGCGTCTTCGCTACTTGATCGAACACCGCGGAAGCGGAGTCGGCCTCGGACAAGTCTTTCACCAGAGCGAAAGCTCGCGTCGAAGGAAAATCCGGTTCGCCGATCCGTGAAAGCACGGTTTCGTCGCTGTCAACCAATAGCACGTGAGCGCCGCCAGTCGATAAACGTCGAGCGATTGCCAATCCTAGTCCGTTAGCAGCGCCCGTGACCACGGCTCGCCGTGGTCCGTTCGAATTATTTGCGTCTTGAATAATCGTTCCTCCCACTTGTCACCCGGCAGCACTGAGCGTGTAGACGAACGGAGACGCGGAGCGGTCGACCAGAACGAGGCCAGCTTCTATCGCGCGGTCCAAATGCCCAGAGAGAGCATTCGCCAGTTCGAGGCACACCTCATGTGGCCATTCTCCAAGTTGATCAGACAATTGTTCACACAACTCACGAAGTGTTGCTCCAGCAGCGTGATTGCGCAGATAGCTGGTGACCAGGCGATCGGCTTGTAACACAAAGTTTCGGGATTCGGCACAAAATTGCCGAATCGCTTCCTGGCCTCGAAGCACCGGCCAATGGCAACCAATAATTATCTCCGCATCCGAGTTCTCGATCGTCCGGATCGTTTGCAGGTACGCGTTGACGTAAAGGTATGTTGGGCAAAGCGACCAACCGCCGCTCAAAGACTGGTAGCCCGTTCCCTGGATCGCATCGCCGTAAAAGAGCGTTCGGTGCTTCCGGTCATACACCCCCAAATGTCCATGGCTGTGGCCAGGCAGATGCCAGATTTCCAGAACACGATCGTCCCCGATACGCATACTTTCGCCGCCGATAAAACCAAACGTCACCGGTTGTGGCCGCGACGAGCAGTTTCGGATCTCTTGGGCGGTCTTCTCGTCGAAATAGATACCGTGGTCTCGACGATACGCGTCATAGCGAAAGGTGAACAAGTAATCGGGAGACTCAATCATGGCTCTGTCGGCTTTACCGCAGGCGAGCCGGACTCCCGGATACTGCCGTTTGATTTCCGCGGACCCTCCGCAATGATCGCCATCGGGGTGAGTCATGATCAGCCATGACAGTTCATTCTGGTCGACACCTGCCTGGTTCAGGTAGTTGGGCACATCGTTGACTGCATGAGCGCGGGTTCCGCAGTCGATGAGCAGCGCCTCCCCGCCTTCCCTCAGGAATGGCAAGTACAAAGGCCGGCCATTGATCTCACTCTCAATCAGGTCCGCGCCAGGATAGATCTCCATTCCTACATTCCTTCGTGTTGAGTGACGGGGCTCTGGCAGGGGATCTTGATGTTCTCGAATTGTCGATATGCGTTCTGGAGACCTTGCACTAATAGAAAATGGTCATCCGCGCACGTCACCATTCGCGCTCCGCGGTCGAGTTCCGCCTGGGCTGCCTCCGGCGTTTCGGTCACGGTACCCCACCACTTTCCTGCTTTGGCTGCCGCATTCGCCACTCGATCGAACGCGCGTTGCATCAGAGGATGCTGACGTTGCAGTGGGACACCATAACTTATGCTCAAATCCGCCGGACCGACAAACAACAAATCGACGCCGTCTACCGCGGCAATCTGCTCCACACAATCGACTGCTTCTTTATCTTCGATTTGAAGAGCAAGGAACGTTTCCTCGTTCCTCTCTTTTAGATACTGCAAGGGATCTGACAACGCGTAATCCCCATCTGCTCCTGCGCCGTCGAACCCCCTTTTTCCTTGCGGTGGGAAGCGGGTCCAGTTCACCCATTGCTGGGCGTCCTGCACACTGCAGCAATGTGGAACCATGATTCCATTGGCTCCAAATTCCAGCGCGCGCATGGCGCTCGTATAACCGGTTTTGCGGATCCGCACCATGAGATCGATGCCGGTGGCGCGGCACGCTACCGACATTCGATCGATCACTTCATAGCCGTGCGCGCGATGTTCCATATCGAACCAGATCACGTCAAAACCGAGCTTACCTGCCACCTCGGCCAGCCACGGTTCCGTGACACGATTAATTCCAACAACCTTCACGAAAGTACCAGCGTGTAACCTGGTTCGCAACCTGCTCTTCGTCACGTTCATCCTCGCAAGTATTCATTTCAGCGGAGTTGAAACTGGCCCAACCTTCAGAATCCGTGAATATGCACATGGCAGCCCAAACCCATTTTCGAAAACCGACACCAAGACCTCGCCGCTGCTCTCGTGAAATTCTCTCTCCTTGCCCCCGCTGACTGGCATCGCGGGATCATAGCGGGGTCCCGGGAGATAAGTCAATATGAAACATGCATCCGTTATACGGAATTGCCCCAGATAGAGGTCCCGCCGATCGACTGAAAATCGTAGTATGTGAATCTACCGCCAGGTAGTAAATATATGCACTATATCTACATGCGTGGGAAAGAGCAGGAGTGGGGTTGACGTGAAATGCCGGAGAGTCCGGTGGAGTTCATGTGTCCGCATAACGGACAAAAGACCGTCTTCGTTCTTGACACGATCTTGTCTCCGACTATACTGCTCGGCATGTCACTCGGCATGGGCAACAAGTTAAACGAAGGTGCGCGAATCAACGGAGTTTCCAACCAACCGCGAATGGGGCGTAGCACATTCATCGTAATGACCTCGATCACCGTAGCGATCGGTGGATTCCTGTTCGGCTACGACACGGCGGTCATCTCGGGCGCCATCCTCTTTGTCCGTAGCCAGTTCCATCTGACTTCCGTACAGACAGAAATCGCGGTGAGCATTGTTTTAGCGGGCGCCCTAATGGGAACGGCGTTCGGCGGATACCTGGGAGATCGGTTCGGGCGCCGACCGACGCTGCTGATGACGGCAATCACTTACGGAGTGTTCGCACTCACGACCGGATTTGCCAATGAGCCTTGGTTGTTTGTCGTTTCACGGCTTTTTGTCGGTGTCGCCGTCGGCATCAGTTCCATGCTTGCTCCTCTCTACATCGCCGAAATCGCGCCCGAGGCTATTCGTGGTGCCCTTGTTACCTTGAACCAGATTGCCATTTCAACAGGCGTGGTCGCAGCCTACTATGTCGACTATCTGCTCGCGGGATCGGGAAATTGGCGCTGGATGTTCATGAGTGCTATTGTGCCCTCGGTCATTCTGCTGGTCGGACTGCTCTATCTTCCAGAGACCCCCAGGTGGCTGGCGGCGCATGGCGACTTCGACGCCGCATTGAAGGTTCTGCACCGCATCGAAGGTTCCGAGAAATCTGCACGTGATCTCGAAGAACTGCGCCAGGTCACCCAAACGGACAACCTGAGGTTTCGGGACTTGCTGGTGCGCCGGTTCCGCAAGCCTCTGATTGCCGGCATTGGTCTGGCTATTTTTCAACAAGTGACTGGCGTCAACACCATTGTGTACTACGCTCCCACAATTTTTCAGATGGTCGGCTTCGGCAGCGCGGGCACTTCGATCCTCGCAACCTTTCTCATCGGACTCGTTGGATTGACCTTCGCCATTATCTCGATGTTCCTGGTTGACCGGGTGGGCAGAAGGCTTCTGTTACTGGTCAGCATTGGCGGCATGGGCGTAACGTTAGTCCATCTGGCCCTGATTCTCGGCGCTGCCCGTCCGATCAAGTGGCTGGTTCTGGCGGATGTCTTAGTCTATCTCGCCTTTTTCTGCATCGGTCTCGGACCGGTATTCTGGCTGTTGATTTCAGAGATCTATCCCACCACCGTAAGAGCACAAGCGATGTCGCTCGCCACCATGGCCAACTGGGGCAGCAACTTCATCGTCGCGGTTACTTTTCTGACCGTAGTCGAGCGCATGGGAATGAGAGGCTGCTTCTTGCTCTTCGCAGCGCTCTGTGCGGTTGCATTCGTATTCGTAGTTCGAATCGTGCCGGAAACACGTGGCCGAACCCTCGAAGAGATTGAAAATTCCTGGAACCCGATCAAGAGCACATAAAATCTCTCGAATGTCGGGTTGGCAATTCAGAACCTCTCGTCGACGACCGCGGAATCGATTATTCTTAGTGGGCGGGGTAAGACTGAGAGGCGAGACTGCGAGCATACTGAAAACATAGAATTTTGTATGCCCACTCGTTATCGGGCTATTAGCACTTCTTGCCCTTGGAAAAAGAAAGGTCGACGTGCCCAAGCAGAAGACCAGCAAGCCGAAGCGCATTCAGGCCGACAAGAACTACATTGAAGTGACAGGCAAGATCTTCGCCGTTCTGGAATACTTCGTTGAGCGCGGCAGCAAGCAGAAATCAGTCCCGTTCGTCGAGGTAGCGGCGGCAGTTCCGTTTGCCAGGACCACAGTGCACCGAATTTTATATTCGCTCGAAAAGCTCGGCTATATCGAAAAGGATGAAGCCAAGCCTCACTACCAGTTGGCTGGCAAGTTCTTTGATCTGACCGGGCCAGCCATTCACTTCCGGCGTTTGCAGTCGGTTGCCAAGAGCGTGATGCAGAATCTGCTGCTTCGCTTCGGGGAAACCATCAACTTGGGCGTGCTCGATGACGGACAAGTTGCCTACATCGAGGTCCTGCAGAGCCAGAGTGCGCTGCGCATCGCCGCCACCCCGGGCGAACGAAATCCTGTTCACTGCACGTCGCTCGGCAAGGCCATGCTCGCGTTTCTCCCCGAAAACGAAGTCGATGCCATACTTGATCGCCATCCCCTGATACGCAGGACCCCGCGGACCATCACACAGAAGAAACATCTGATTGAGCACCTTGCCTCGGTGCGGGAACAATCCGTTGCGCTCGATATGGAGGAGAACCTCACCGGCGTGATTTGCGTAGCTTCTCCCATCTTCGACCAGTCGGGTCGGGTCATTGCCGGCATCAGTGTGTCGGGCCCCGCCAGTCGCATGGAGCCAAAACTCGTGCAAGTCCAGGAGGAACTCCGGCACTCCGCTCTTACGCTGTCGCGAATGTTATCTCCAGGGATTCTGGCGGTCCCGCCCCACGCGTCGTCCAGACCTGCCTTTCGCAGCTAGCCGGTTCTTCTCCAATTTTTGGTATTCCAAATTTCACATCCTTTGTTGTTCCGTCATACGGACAACGTTCCTCTTTTTTCATTGACGTTGCCGGCGCGATTTTGTAGGATGAGCCCGTTTTGCTTTCGGGTGGTGATGTTTCTGCTAAGCGCTTTGACAAAAGATCACACCATGGGCTCGTGGGAGGGACCGTGAAAAGAAATAGCAACGTGATTCGCATTGTGATTTGTTTGCTCGCTGTATTTCTCGCTGCCTCGACACTCGAAGCGCAGATTGACCGCGCGACGATTTCTGGCACAGTCACCGATCCGTCCGGTGCCGTTGTCGGCGGCGCCACCGTGACTGTCACCAATGTCGGAACTAACGAATCCACAACCCTCACCACCGGGAGCGATGGCAGCTACACCGCCCGACAACTCCGGATTGGAACCTACTCTGTCGATGGCACTGCTAAGGGCTTCCAAACGACCCATCAGACTGGAATTCTGCTGGACGTCAACCAAGTTGCCCAGGTGAATTTGCAATTGAAGGTGGGAGCGGCAAGCCAGGTTACGGACGTGAGTGCAACGCCTCCGGCGATTGATACGGAAACATCGTCTCTCGGCACTGTGGAAACTCAACAGAGAATCGTTGACCTGCCTCTCAATGGCCGCCTTTTCACTCAACTTGCGTGGCTGGGGCCAGGAGCCAGCCAGGGATCGAGTTCCGGTATCGGCCTCAGCGGCTCCACCGATGACAATCGCCCCGGCATCCAGCTGGCGGTGAATGGCTTGTGGGCTTTTGACAACAACTTTCTTCTGGACGGCGTGGATAACAACGGCATCGGGGATGGCACGATTGCCGTCAATCCTTCTCCCGATGCGATTGGGGAATTCAAGGTTGAAGAAAGCGCCATGAAAGCGGAATTCGGCCGCGGCGGCGCGGCCGTCAACGCGGCCCTCAAGTCGGGGACCAACCAGTTCCACGGGGGCGTTTATGAATACCTCCGAAACGACGCTCTCGATGCTAGAAACTACTTCAACCCGACTAGCAATGGGCCCAAGGCCCCCTTGCATCGCAACCAATTCGGTGCGTTTATCGGTGGCCCCATCCTTAAGAACCGCCTCTTTTTCTTCGCGGATTACGCGGGATCACGTCTGCATGAAGCAAGCAGCGACTATGGTACGGTTCCTTCAATGGCGGAACGCGGAGGAGATTTTACCGATCGTGGCTTGATGATTTACGACCCCAACAGCCTAATCACCGATCCCAACAACCCTCTATATGGCACCCGATCACTGATAAATCCTTCCGACCCGTCTGTGATTCCCACCAACCGCCTCGACCAGATCGGACTGAACATCGCGGCCCTCTATCCGCTTCCGAACGTCCCCGGCGCTGGTGTGAACCGCAACTTCGTTTATTTCCCGGTCGCCACAAACGATGGCAACCAGGGCGATACTCGCATCGACTTTAGGCTCAATGACCACAACCAACTCTATGGCCACGCTTCGGTTGAGGATCATCCCCAGTTTGCTCCGCCGCCCTTGCCAGGGCAGGCCGGTGGCTGCTGTGGCGGCAACATGAACATGCGCGAGCAAAACCATGCCGCCGGATGGAGCCACACCTTTAGCCCCAGCATTCTCAACGACCTTCGATTTGCGTTTATTCGCTATGACGTAACCTCGGCTTCTACGACTTTTGGCCAGAACATCTCAGACCAGGTAGGTATTCCAAATGCCAATCGCGGCAACGAAGAGACCTCAGGTCTCGCCAATATTTCGATAAACAATTACTCCGACCTAGGCAACTCCTACTGGATACCGGAACTGTCGGCCGACAACATGTATCAGGTCACGGACTCGGTAAGCTGGGTGCGAGGAAAGCACACCATGAAGATGGGCATAGATTACAGGAAATACCAGCGTAACTTCTATCAGTCCCAGGCCGCTTTTGGACAGTTTTCATTCAATGGGCAGTTCACCACGGCGAACGTAGCCACTGGCGGCTCGTATGGGCTCCCGGACCTCTTGCTCGGAGTACCCAACTATCGAGAGCAGGACGGGTTGGCCTACAAAGACCACACCCGTTTCTTTGAACTCGGCGAATACTTCCAGGACGACATCCGTGTGACCAAGAACTTCACGCTGAATCTCGGCCTGCGTTATGACATTATGTCTCCCATTGGCGGGAAGGTCGGGAATTTCAACCTAGCCACGAACGTGGTCGACCTGAACTTCGGGCCTGGATCAAAGGCGAATGCAGGAGTGGGCTTTGACAAGAAAGACTTTGGGCCGCGCATTGGTTTTGCCTGGTCACCTTTCGAGGACAGAAAAACAGTAGTTAGCAGTGCCTTTGGCATCTTCTATGCACCCGAAGGCAATCAGTTCAACGACATCGGCGAAAATCCTCCGAACCTCCAGTTTTACCAACTGAATACCTCAGCGACCACAATCCCAACTCTAGTTACCATGATTGACTCAGGATTCCCGGCCCAACTGCCGACGAGTGACCCAAACAATCCGTCGGGCCAAGTGAAAACCACCGGTTCCGTACGCAAGCCGCCACGAGTGATCGAGTGGAACTTTTCGATTCAGCGCGAATTGGCAAAGAATTGGGTGCTGCATGTAGCTTATGTTGGAACCCATGCCACTGGGATCTGGAACAATGAAGACAGCAACCTGAACCAGCCCAGACAGCCCTTGGACACTAACTTCACGAACGACCCTCATATTGACCCGTTGTTGTCAGGGAACTACGGTCGTCCCTACTACGGTGTTTTACCCTTTCTTGGGGTGATCAATCCAATTGACTACCCGAACTTCAGCGTTGGCTTCCATGGTTTGGAGACCAAGCTGGAAAAACGATTCTCCAGTGGTTTCACCTTGCTTGGTTCCTACACTTGGTCGCATGACATCGGCAGTTTCCAAGGTGCCCACACTGGACAAACTCAGATTGCCGATTTTCCGAACGCCCAGAGAGGCAACGTAGATCCGGATTTCCGCCACCGCCTTACCGTCAGCTACACATATGAGCTGCCATTTGGCAGGGGCAAAGCCTATGGCGGGAATATCAACTCCTTTGAGGACTCTGTTCTAGGGGGCTGGCAAGTGGGTGGAATCACTACGATACGCAGCGGAGAGCATTACACCGCTTTCTGGTCGAGTGATTTCACGAATACGGGTACCTCCGCGATACCCAACAAGATCCACGATCCGACCGATTTCTCGTTCGACATAGCAGGTCAGGGGACGCTGGGATGTTCCAACCCAGGCCACCGAACGCTTGATTGTTTTTACAACCCCGCAGCGTTTGTTGAGCCGCCCCTTGCCCCAGGCCAAAACTCCGCGCACCAGTTTGGCACCGCTGGGGACGGCGATCTTGTTGGGCCGCACCAGGTGAACTTTGATTTCTCGACTTTCAAGAATTTGAAAATCACCGAGCGCCAGCAACTGCAATTCCGGGTTGAGATGTTCAACATTTTCAACCATCCCCAATTCGCGAGGCCAGGGAATAATCCCGATCAGGGCGGCGCAAACAAGGGCAATGGCGCAGCAATCGGCAGCACCCTGCCCGACAACCAGCGCGAGATCCAATTCGCGCTGCGCTACACGTTCTAGCTAGACGGAGCGGCAGCCTGCCCACGCAGGTTCCCGCTCCCTCCCCCATTTCACTGCTCCGCCTTTCTCTCCCTTCCCGCGGCCAGACAGATGGTTTAAGCTGTGCTGACTTATGGATCGAAGACAGTTCCTCGGGAGAGCTGCGGCTGCTGCGGGCCTCCGATCGCTCGGGCCATGGCGCGTGTGGGCCTCTCAGAAGGCCAGTGAAGCTGCCGACGCCGTCCCAGTCCGAGGCCGGATTCGATTCGAGGAGATCGCAGCTAAGAGCGGACTGCACTTCGTAACCGCTAACAGTCCCACTCCCAACAAAAACCAGATTGAAACGATGACAGGCGGAATCGCCCTGTTGGATTACGACCGCGACGGCTGCCTCGATGTCTATCTGGTCAACGGCGCGGCCATCCCGTCGCTGCAGAAGGAGACTCCGCAGTACTGGAATCGGCTTTTTCATAACAACCACGATGGCACGTTCACCGATGTCACCGAGAAGGCCGGTGTCGCTGGAGCCGGCTACGGGATGGGCGCGGCAGTGGGCGACTACGACAACGACGGCTGGCCCGATCTGTTTGTCGCGAATGTTACCGGCAATCAGCTGTTTCACAACAACGGGGACGGGACCTTCACCGACGTCACGGCGAAAGCCGGAGTGGGTGGGGCGCTTCTTGACGGCAAGAAGATGTGGTCAGCTAGCGCCGGGTGGTTTGACTATAACAATGATGGCCTTCTTGACCTCTTCGTCGTCAATTACTGCAAGTGGGAAGTGAACAAAGATCCCATTTGCGCGCTCAGCAGCGATGTCCGGGGGTATTGTCATCCCAAGTTTTATGCCCCATTGCACAATACGCTCTACCGAAACAACGGTGATGGCACCTTCACCGATGTTTCCGAGGAAACGGGAATCGCTGCGAAGATGGGGAAGGGAATGAGCGTGTCGTTCGCCGACTATGACGGTGACGGCTTCATGGATATCTTTGTGGCCAACGACACGACGCGCAATTTTCTATTCCACAACCTTGGTGGGAAGAAGTTTGAAGAGATCGGACTCGAGGCCGGCGTAGCCTATGGCGCACATGGAACAGCGCTGTCGGGTATGGGGTCGGATTTCCGCGATGTCGACAACGATGGCCGGCCTGATATCTGGCATACAGCCATCGAGCACGAGACATTTCCCCTGTATTTGAATCGCGGCGGCGGAAATTTTTCAGACGCGACCGTCAACAGCGGTCTGGCCCTGGCTACAGCGAATATGTCGGGGTGGGGCAACGGAATCTTCGACCTCGATAATGATGGGTGGAAAGATCTCTTCGTCGCTCGCTCGAACGTTGTGGACAACATCAACGTGGTGCTGCCAAACCGGCGATACCCGGAAGCTAATTCAGTTTTTCGCAATCTCGGTAACGGCAGGTTCGAAGACATAAGCGCGGCGGCGGGAGCGGATTTCCAGTTCGAAGCCGCCCATCGCGGCGTTGCCTTCGGAGATTTCGACAACGATGGCCGCATTGACGCGCTGGTGTCTGTGCTTGGCGGCCCCGTCAAGCTCTTTCACAATGTCTCGGCTGGTAATAATCACTGGATCCTGCTGAATCTGGTGGGCACGAAAAGCAATCGCATGGCAATCGGGGCGCAGATTCGGGTTACCACCGAAGACGGTAAGTCGCAATGGAACCAGGTTTCGACCGCCGTGGGATACGTGTCGTCCAGCGATAGTCGCGTCCATTTCGGCTTGGGAGCGAATCGACGCATCCGGGAGATTCAAATTCGCTGGCCGAGCGGGATTCGACAGGAGATCCATGACGCCAGCGTGGATCGGGTTATGACCATCGAGGAGCCGCGCCAGTGATTCTTCACTTTGAGGTTGCCGGGTAATCCACCCGGACCGATACGATTTCGAAGGGATGAACCGGCACAGTGACTTGATTGGTCCTCGTAATCGGCAGAGCAGGTCCTTCTGGCTGTTCCATCAGATTTGTGGACGTCGCCCCGGTCGCCCCCGGTGGAACCGTCAACTGAACTTCTCCGCCTTTGCCCGCCCACTCATAGAAGCGAAAGATTAAAGCATTACTGTCTTCGGCTTTCTTGATGGCCGTCAGCACAACGTTGCTCTCTTTAATATCAGCAAACGATTGAGCGGGGGGCAGAATTCCGGCATGAGGCTCCACCTGCACGGCGGAAAGTTTGTAATTGAATTCATATCCGCGTCGCACAGTCAGAGCCTGTTTCCAGTCTCCACGATGAGGGTAGAGCGAATAGCTGAAACTATGGTGGCCGCGGTCGGCGTTCGGGTCAGGCCAGGTCGGCGACCGGAGCAACGAAATGCGCAGAACATTGGCCTTCGCGTCATATCCATACTTTGATTCGTTAATCAGGCTGAAGCCGTGCTCTTGGTCTCCGAGGTCGGCCCAGCGGAGTGCTGGCACCTCAAACTTGGCTGTCTCAAAGCGGTTGTTGCGAGTGGTGGGGCGTTCGATGGATCCGTAAGGAATCTCGTAAGTCGCTTCGCCGCTCGATGCCGCCAATGGGAAGGCTGCCTTTAGCAAAACGTGTGTTTCGTGCCAGTCGATTTCATTTCCAATATCGACGCGATCCAGGCCGGCATAAATCGAGATCTCCTGAACGAACTTGGAATTTTGCCAGTTTCGAACAACGCGTATCGTGGCCCGCACTGGACCTTTTTCCACTACTTCGACCGAGTCCACCATGTCGAGTTTCGTGAATTGCTGTTCGAAATCCGCGTCTATGTTCCAGGCATCGAAATCCCGCGGAGTATCTTTGTACGCTATTAATTCATTGCCACAGCCACTTGGTGCGATGGATTCAAACTGCGAGTTCTTGTCGTAAAGACTGGAGATGCAACCCGTCCTCGGGTCAACGGTGACGCGCAACGCCGCATTTTCAAGTGTCAGTCCATCGACTTTTATGTCCGTTTTCGGTGTGCCCGCTCCGGGAACCACATGAAGAACCTGGTAGCCGAGCGAGGGAACATTCCTGGCCTCAGTCAGTAGATGATAAGTATGGAGATCGGGATTTTTCGAAAGCACCTGAACCGGTTGTGACTCGCCTCGGGAATTCAGAATGGCGAGCCCCGTTTCGGCTGGCTCCGGCATCTGCACATCGATAGACACCAGATCGGTTCTCTCCCACGCCAGCGGATTCACCACTAGGATCGGCACACCGCGGCCACTGGTGTCGATCTGGCTCGCAACCGTTTGCAAAGCATGTGAGGTCAGATGCTCAGCTTGCAGTCGCACGAAATCGTAGTCACGCTGCGCATCGCGATAAATGTCGGCGATACCTGAACCTGCGGCGAGATCATGAAACTGATTGAAGAGAACCTTTTTCCAGGCTTCGGTCAGTTCCGCGCCGGGATAAGCGACTCCCGAGAGCCATGCCAGCGAAGAGTATTTCTCCGTATTGAGCAGCTGTTCTTCGCTCTGACGCATGTTGCGTTTGTGATTCGCCTGCGACGTGAATACACCGCGGTGGTACTCGAAATAGAGTTCATCATTCCAAACCGGCAGGCTGAATTTCCCCGCCAGAGGAGCCGGCAACTGTGCGTTTCCCGCGCCCAGCACCTTATAACTCCACACCGGAGAGTGCTCGGTATCGGCTTTGCCTTCGATATCGGAGAAGAATCCCTGGGCGACGCCAAACTTAGCCTGTGGGAAAATAACGTCGGCACTAGTCCAATGCACGCCATCCTCGAGCATCACGCGGGTCGGGCCGCCTCCATGATCGCCGACTCCGAACAGGTGCATCATCTCGGGCACTCCCGGAGAGGCAGCTTCGAGCGCGCCTACATCTGAGGCAATTCTCAACGGTTCAACATCGTTCACATAGTCATGCGGAAAATACGTTAGTACACGGCTGCCATCTGGAGACTGCCACCAAAACAGCTTCATGGGCAATTGATTGGTGTCGTTCCACGCCATTTTTTGCGTTACAAAGTAATCGACCCCTGACCTCTTGTAAATTTGCGGCAACTGCCAGTTGTATCCGAACGAATCCGGATTCCAGCCAATGCGCACATCGGTACCGAATTGATCCTTAAAGAAACGCTTCCCGATCAGGAGCTGTCTCACCAGTGACTCGCCATCCGGCAGGTTCAAATCAGGTTCCACCCACATCCCACCCACCATCTCCCATCGTCCCTGCTTTACGCGATCCAGAATCTGCTGGTGCAGCGATGGATATTTCTCCACCATCCATTCGCTGTAGGCAGCGGCCGACTGCGTATATGTAAATTGCGGATACTCGTCCATCAACTGCAGTGCAGTACCGAACGTTCGCCGCACCACATCCACGGTTTCGGTCCACGGCCACAGCCACGCCGCGTCGATATGCGAATTTCCCGTAAGCTGGACCGAGGTTTGCTGCAGGTAGGGCTTTAACGGTTCGAGAATAGAGCGCGCCTTGACGAGTGAAGCGTCGAAGGCAGCTTGATCCCCTCTCGACAATGCATCCAGGTCAACCACATCGGCCGACCGTGCCAGCTCAGCCTGCAACTTCACGGAAGCCGTTCCCACATAGGGTGCGAGGGTCGAAACAACGCCCATCTCCTGGAAAACGCGGGCAGGGTCCGGCCGGCTGGTGGAAAAATCGATCCGCAGATCGGCGCCCGTGAAGTGTTTTTGATCCACTGTCTGCAGAAGTTTGACTGCGACCAAAACTTTGTCGCCCGGCTTTGCCGGATCAAACAATACAATGGGCTCAAGGTCATCGCCCATGGCTATGCGGCGCCCGTTGAAATAGACAATCTGCGTGGCCGGACCATTGGCGTCATCCTGGAAATCGAACCACACCTTTGCTCCCGTGAGATCGTAACCGTTGAGAGTTTTGGGAATTTCGATCCAACGCCGATACCACAATGCGTCATGTGGGCCAGTGCTGTTCGGTCCTACAACCTTCCAAGAGCTGTCGTCCAGATCGACCGCTTCGCCGTGGGCAACATCACCGGAGTGAATCTTCCATTGTTCCTCGGGAAGATTCATCAGGGATTTCAGCCGCTTGGCCACCGATTCCATTTTGTTCGCAGGGCCGGGAGGCACGCGTTGCCAGATCGCGCTCCCCGGGGTAAGCGACCAACTCCCTTGCAGGGTCTGCCCGTCCGCCGACAGGGAGCCTTCGTAAGACACCTGCCCCACGCGGAAATTCACAACCGAGTGATTCAAGACGATCGAGTCCACCGGAGCGTCAAACTGAAATTGCTCGGGGACGTCTAAAGTCGCGGCGATTGCCCCATTGTCCATCGAGATGTGCACGACGTAGCGTAACGGCTTTCCATGTTCCTGTATGGTTGTTTGCCAAAAGCCTTGGATATCTTGGGCTGAGCCCGGTATCGCGAGCAACAGAAACGCTGCGACGCAGAAATGTGCGACCTTCATTTGAGCTCCATTGCAGATTGGCCGAACTGCCGCGGCACGGGCCACAAATCAGTGTTATTCAGGTCCTACTTTAAGAATAGATCTTCTTGCGAAATCCCGGTCACGAGCGCAGGCGCAATTCCGTCGCCGGCGCATTCCACGCGCATATTCGAATCCGCAGGTCTGACGGGCTCGCGATCGCAGGTTTGGTGATCGGATCGAGCCCGCTCATATCCAAACGCACCGTACCATGCAGAGTTGCCTTCTCACCAGGGGCCAGCCAGAAGTAGTTGTCCGTCCACAAAAACGAATAGACATCGGGCGTTACCTGCAAGCACACAGGGTAGGCAGGAGTCTTCCCGGTATTTTCGATCGTGACCCTTACCTCTGCTTCCTTCTGCGACTGCCGCTCGAGTTTGACCGTTGACTGCAACGAGGTGCCGAGTGCCTGGATTTGAGGCTTCAACCATGGGCCTGTCTGGTTCAATGTCTCCGGTACAGGACCGGCTTGCCAGCGTTTTCGAGCCTCCGGATCGGCCAGCATGTGTAGGATGCGCAACCAATACATTCGACGGGAGAGCCGCGCTCCTGTGGCGTCGCTCAGGGTCAACTCAAAGAACAGGTAACCTTCCGGCGTATTGGAGGGGATTGGCCAGCGCACTTCGCGTCCGTCACTCTTGTATCCGCCGGCCAGAACGTCATTTGTCCACTCTTCTTCGTGCGCCACCTGCATCGCTTGATCGTAAATGCGGGCGCGGATGCGGCTGCCCTTCAGAACCTCCGTGTGGTCATTCAGAGCAAATACCGAAGCGCGGAAAGTATCTCCAGGCCCCCAGGAGAAAAATCCCGTGTCCGCCATCACGTGAACCGGTTCGTTCGCGCGCTGCGCCGCATAAAAAGGAATTTGGGGCTGACCGCACCAGTCAATCAGGTGCCAGCTGTTTGCGATTGGACCCAGGGAATTGTAGGTCCAAAGTGCCTGTCCTCCAGTATACGGAAATTGCGCGCGCCATTGCTCCAGCACAACCCCCATGTTGTGCTCATATCCCATCTGGCTGCACTCGATTAACTCCTCCAGATCAGCTTTCGCGAAGTCTCCATACCACGACGCTCGCACCCAACTCTTGACAAAGGTGTAGCCGAGTTCCGCGCTTCGATCTCGGATGGTTGTGTACCGGCGCTTGAACTTCTCGACATCGTAGCCCACGGGCTTCATCTCAAGTTCCGCCGCCGGGATCATCCGCTTCAACAAGGAAAGGTTCGCAAAACCACTGAAAGACCACTCGGAAATGAAATAGTGCCCTCGATCAAATATCTTGTGATACCAGTTTTCGTCCGCAGTGTAGATCTCCTGCGGCTCGTAAGCGTGATAGTCGCCACCGCACGGCGAATTCATTCGGAAGGGACGGCTGCCGTCGTAGCCGGCAAGTACTTCCCTGATCAGCCCTAGAAAAGCCTCGATCGTATCCTGGAAAGGATCGTATTCATTGCCGGCAACATAGATGCCGATCGAGGGATGTTGCCGGATTCTCAGCACGCTCTGGGTTAATTGTTCGCGCCAAACCGGCAGAGTCGTGGTGCCCGGAGTATCGGCCCAATTCAGAGGAACTTCCTGCCACACGATCAGCCCGTGCTCGTCGCAAAGGTCGTAGAACTGTTCCGTCTCGATGATTGACGTGCCGCCATTCAAGCGAAGCAGATTCTGACCGTTGAGCTTGGCTGCCCGAATCATCCATTCTTCGCGTTCAACCGGGAGTTGCAGAACATCGTCACTTGTCATCCAGCAGGAGCCTTTGGCGTAGAAAGGCTTGCCATTGGCCACCCACAGATACATGTAAGCTTCATCTTCGAGAGTTTTGTCAGCGGGGACGGCTCGGGGCGAGTCTGGGTACGAAGGGTTTCGTTTCAACTGCAATGTCCGCACACCAAAACGGCTCGTAATTGTATCCAGCTGGGCACCATCTTTGAGCAGCTTCAACTCCAGCCGGTACAGCGGCTGTTCGCCCATGCCGTTCGGCCACCATAATTTCGGATGGCTGAGTTCGATCTCCCGCTCCCAAAAAGAGTTGCCCGCCGGAACCTTCTGACGCATCTTCGCTTGCCAGACTACCTGTTGGTTTGCGACTTCGACGATCTGCGCCTCGATCATGCCATCGAAGGCCGCCGTGCCGGTATTGGTCAGCATCGCTTGCGCCCACAGGGTTGCTCCATCGGAACCAATCGCGTCGGTCCGCACAAATGGCGCTTCCATGTATGCCAGTCCAGTCGAGACCAGTCGGATCGGCTGATAAAGGCCGAATGTCCGGTACCGATTTCCCCACTGATAACTCTCCCCGTCCTGGGCATCCGGCTTTACGACTCTGGGATTTCGATTTTCGCTGGCGCTGTCGTAGTTCGGCAGCAAATCGTGGGGCTCATGCACCAATCTCACCAGCAGTTCATGCTCTTTCCCGGGGACAACCCGCAAACTGATATCAAACGTTGGCCCCCCGAACGAACCTTCATGTCCCCCGAGATATTCACCGTCCAGCCAAACCATGCCGAGATAATCCATGCCGTCGAATCGCAGGCGAATCACGGAATCGCGCCACGTCTCTGGAATCACGAGGCGTCGCCGCAGATACCAATCCCGCTTCTGGATCCACTGCAGTTTCTTGAAATTGTCCCCATACCACAGATTCGGTACCTCGCCCGCTTCCATCAGAGCGTATTGCACCGGCCGCGGCATTTGCGTTTTGATCCACTTGCTGTCTGCAGCGTATTGGCCCGGAGGAAGCGCGTCGTCCGTCTCAACCATTTCCCAGCCCTCGCGCAGGTTGATCTGCCACCCTCCGCCCCCCAAACTAGCGGCGGTTTGTTCCGGTCTGGATTGAACAGGGGTAGGGGCATAGGCGCGCAAGGGTACAGCCCCCAGTTCTTTCAATTCTTCTTGTGCGCTTTGCATTGCGATGGAGCTGTGCCGCTGAGCCGAATCTCCTACTCCCGCTTTCGCCGCCGTTAGCTTCGTCTCGCCCATCGCGGTGCTGATGGTTGCGGCTGCTCCCGCACCCAGCAGCGCCAAACAATCCCGTCTGGAGATCCCACTCCTCTTCATTGCTTCTTTCCCCTGCCTCAGATCTTATGATTGAGTTTGCCGTCAGATTCAACTTCCGCCGAAAAGTGCGGAACGAAGCCGGGCTCATGCTATAAAATCCTCCCGGCAGCGTCAACAATAAAACAAGGCGGAACTATGTCCGTATTACGGAACACTGAATACAATACACCTGTCCCAAGGACATGGACGAGAATATTCAGGGTTCGGTCACCCCGCCTTGTGCAAAACGATTAGGATTACATTCGTTCCAGGACTGCGAATGAATAGAGTGACGACAGACCGTGGGAGACGAGTACCACCGGCTCTCTTCTCCTGCATTTTTCTCGTCCTCGCTCTGGTAGCCCCAGCGCTTGCCGACTCCGACAAGAACACGACCGATTCGATCACGCCGCGTGCTCAGAAGTTGGCTCTCAGCGGGCATATGGAAGAAGCCGTTGCATTACTGCAAGCCAAGCTGGCGGCTCATCCCGCGGATCTGAGCGCGCGCTTGGCGTTGGCGGAAATCTACGCGGGGAGCGGCCACAATGAACAGGCGGAGCAGGAATTCCGCAAAGCATTGCAATTTCACCCGTTGGCATCTGCAGCAGAACTAGCCCTGGGCGCGTTCTACATGAAGACGGAGTCGTTACCCGCGGCGGAACAGATCCTCGACGGAGCCGTTCGCCACCACCCAAAACTGAACGAGTCTCGTGAACAACTCGCCCTGGTTTTAACCAGAGAGCGGAAGTATGCAGAGGCTTTGGCCAGCATTCGTCCGGTGCCTCCTCCTCCCGCTCTCCACGATCAGGTCCGCTATTTTCGATTATTGGCATCAATCCAGTCCGGTCTCGGAGACGCGCCCGCCGCCGCCCATGCCATGGAGGCGGCGCTGCACGCGATGCCGAACGACGAGGAACTGCAACTGGTGACAGCGGTTGCGGAAGCACAGGCCGGAGATTGGCCAGCTTGCATAAGGAACATTGCCCCACTCTTCGAAAAACATCTCGCTCCCAACAGCGGATTGCTTCTGCTCCGAGCACAATTAGCCGGACACGAGGCCTTTACGTCCACGCTGAAGAGTCTCCGTACGCTGAATCTGCCAGAAGACCTAAAACTGGAGCTCAGAGTCCGCTGCGCTGAGGCCCTCGCCTCCGCCGACAAACACGCAGACGCTGTGGAAGAACTTCAAGAGGCAGTGAAACTCACCGGTGGAGGTGATGACACCCTCCTCTACAATCTTGCCGTTGAAGAATACAGCGCTGGCCAATTCGATGTGGCCTTCGCAACGCTGGCACCGCTCCGCGACCGCAAGGATTCCGCCGAAGTAGAAGACTTGCTCGGAGATGTGGAAGAACAGCGAGGCCATCGCCCGGCCGCGGTCCACAGCCACGAACAAGCCATTGCACTCGCTCCCGAAGAAGAACGGTATCACTTGTCGCTGGGCGCAGAGCTCTTGAAGTTCGGCGACTACCAGTCCGCCCTCTCCGTCTTCCAACAAGCGGCCGCCAGCTTTCCGAATTCGGCGCGCAGCTACGTCGGTCTGGGCATGGCCTACTACTTCACCGAGAAAAATGACGAGAGTGTAGCCGCTTTTCTGTGCGCCGACAAACTCGATGGCAGTTCGGGACGCGTATTGGCTTACCTTGGTTCGACACAAGTCGATAACGCGACTGGACCAGCCCCCGCAGCGGTCGATGCGATCTGTGGCCGTGCCGACTCCCCCGCCGGTTCGAATGCCGACCAATCCGCCGCGGTTCTATGGTGCGGCGCGTTAACCTTCCGCAAAGCCTACCTTGCGGGCAATCAATCCGCCGCTCCGGATGTGCTCCGCCGTCTCCGCAAGGCGCTTAACTTAGCGCCACGCGATGCAGTAGCCAAGTGCTCGCTGGGGCGAGCGCTGGAATGGACCGGGCATCTCGAGGAAGCTCGCCACTGGCTGGAGATCTGCGTCCAGCTGCGGCCTGATTCAGCGGAGGATCACTATCGATTGAGCCGTGTCTACCAAGGCCTGGGACTGAAACAAGAAGCAACCCAACAGGCAGAATTGACCGACAAGGCAAACGCAGAACGCAATCAGCGCCAGGCCCTAACGGATCGATTCGTTCAGGAAGTGCTGAGCCCGTCTAAGGCAACAGAGCCGAAATGAGACGCACCAATTCTATGGTTGCCCTCTTCCATCGAATTACCTCGGCAACCCGGCAGAATAACTTCTGCCGCAGGAGCAGCTGATGCAACTAAAGGTTTTGAGTCTGTTGATGATTTGTCCTGCATTGTGCCTCGGTGCTTCGAGCGCACAGCCGCCGAATCTTGATCGCACTCAAGTTTATGTGGTCCCGTTCTCGCATCTCGATCTTTTCTGGGCTTGCACTCAGGAAGAATGCCTCAGCCGCGGCGACTTCATCATCAGCAAAGCGATTCAACTAGCGAAACAATACCCCGAATATCGCTACTTGCTGGAAACGGAGGTCTTCGTTGCACACTTTGTGGAGAGCCATCGCGGAACCCGGGAACTGGAAGACTTTAAGCAACTGGTCAAGGAACGGCGCATCGAGATCGCGCCCATCTGGGCAGCCATCTACCAGAACCAGACTCGTGGAGAAGCTCTGGTGCGCAACTTAGTCTACGGAGAACGTTACGCACGCGATGTTTTTGGAGTCTCTCCGAAAGTGGCGCATCTCGCCGACATCCCCGGATTCACCCGTCAGTACCCGCAAATCCTCGCTAAAGCTGCCGTTTCCTACATGGTCATGACGCGGATGGGCCCCCGCGATTTGTCCCTTTTCAACTGGCGAGCTCCGGATCGTTCCGCAGTGCTTGTATGGAACACCATCAACGGATACGGATGGGGTGTGGGGCTGGGCCTGCATCTCGATCTGGACAATGATCGTCTGCAGGCGATCGCGCGCGACCTTAAGAATGTTGAAGCGACCACGAACGGGCCCATTTTCATGGGCTGGGGCACGGACCTCTTTGCCCCGAACTCCAAGTTGGTTGACAACATCGCCGTTCTGAATCAACATTTTTCTAATGCACATTTTCATTTGGCCACTGCCGAAGAGTTCTTTGGTTCGGCGAGCGCAACAAAGGGCATCCCCGATCTGTCCGGTGAGATCCCGTCTTCATGGGCCAATCTGACAACCTCCCTCGTCCCCCTCTGGCTGCCTGCCATGTCGGCCACCGACACTCTTCTGAGTGCGGAGAAGTTTGCCGCGATTAACTACGCGCTCCACTACGCGCCATATCCTGATAAGACGTTCGAAGCGTTGTGGAAGGCTAATCTCCAATCCTTGGATCACAATAACGACGGCCAGGGCGGACGGATTGGCGACGAACGCAAACTGGGCTACGCGCAGGAGGCCTCATTAGGAGCCAGCCAGATCCTGCGCGATTCACTGCGCAACATCGCCGAGCGGGTGAAGAGGCCGTCTGCGAGAAGCACACCCGTCGTCGTCTTCAATCCTCTTAGTTGGACGCGAGATGACATCGTGGAAACACACGTGACATTGTTTGGTGAAGTCGAAACCCCGGACATCGATGATTACAAGAACGGAATGCGATTGCTGGATGAGAAAGGGACATCCGTCCCTTTCCAGATAGAGCAATACACCGATGGTAGTTCGCGGTCGCTGGAACTCACGTTCATTGCCCGCGGAGTGCCATCTGTGGGCTACAAAACGTATTACCTGGTTCCCGCCGCGACCACCGACAAGTTTCCGAATGCATGCGAGTTGAAGCTGGACACCGACAATGACGCAAGACAAACAAACGACTCGATCGGATCGGACACTCTCGAGAATGAGTATTACCGTGTATCGGTTGACCGAGCCACTGGACGCATCGACGTATTCGACAAAGATTTGCAGCAGACGGTAAGCAAGGGCATTGAGATTGTCGCGGCCGAAGAGCGCGGCGGAGACGACCAAAACATCATTTTGCCAACGGGACGCACACTGATCCATGTCATCGACGCGCTCGACGTCGAAGAGAACAGCCCGGTTCGCACCGTTCTACGAATCAACGGCACTGTCGGAGGCGCCCCCATCGTTCAGCGACTCACCTTGTACCGGGGCATAAAAAAGATGGACGTGGAGAACACGATTGATTGGAAGCCGGGCTCATCGATGAATATCGAATTGGTTTTTCCCATCCTGCAACGGGACTCCGAGGTTCGCAACGGAATTCCGTACGGTACCGCAGCGGCCGCCGATATCATGGCGAAGGCCGGTCCGCATGGCGACGATGAGGTGGCACCCGATATCTGGAAGGGATGGCGCCAGATACAGGACTGGGTATTCGCGGGCACCAATCAGTGGGGTTTCACCATCAGCGCCGATCACAATTTGATCGAGGTGTCGGACTCCGCTATAAGAGCCGACATGCTGCGCGGCACCCGTTTTAGCCCCGCTACCAAAGTCCGGAACGGTCAGCAGATACTGGACGCGCGGCCAGCGGATGGTACCTATGTGTTCCGATATTCGTTCACGTCCGGCAAAGGCGACTGGTCAACTGGACACTCGTGGCGCGCCGGATTGGCATTCAGTTCGCCATTAATTCCAGTGATTTCGGTCAATCCGCTTTCAGAAAAACCCCTGCCGCCACAAGACTCTTTTCTGTCGCTCCAAGCGGACAATCTGGTGCTGACCACCATCAAGAAGGCTGAAGCAGGGAATGCGATCGTTGTACGAACGTTCGAGATTCAGGGTCGGACTGCAGAAAGCCCGATTTTGTTTCTGGGGCAAGAGCAACATTTCAGGCAAGCTAACCTGCTGGAGGAGGATTCTTCTACCGCAGAGCAATCGAAAGTTCACTCACAACCATATGAGATCAACACGGCAAAACTGCCCATTCCCTAGTTCGAAGGGTCCATTCTCAAATATATTTGAGCAAACGTTTGCTCATACCTCCAGCAGGAATTGGGAAAATTGGCTCTCGATGCGTTGCTCGGCGAGGTGCAAAGCGATGCCCCCAGCCCCGCGGCACCGAGTATCATATCCACCCGCTCTTGAATTGCGGCAGACGACCCGGCTTGCCCCTCGCTCAAGCCGGGCATCCAGCGAGGCAGGGTCAGCCATCAGAAATCCTGAGTGCATTCCGATTTGACAACTCAGATACGGTTGGATAATCTCGCGACCTGCGTAGACGTTTAGTCATACGAAGAGTTTCGACGAATTGGTGGATGCCATGCTTCTACACAGCGCCTGCGTGAGTTAGCGCTGGATGCCAATCTTGAATTGGTTCGCCGCGGACTTCCCGCTTGGGTGACGCGCTACCCTCGCTGATTTGAGTACACGCATCGCAACGCGCCATAGGGCCGGAGTAGACATGCGAAAAAACAAGACGCGCCGAGACTTCTTGAAAACAGCAGGAGCGGCGGCCGCAACGCTCACACACGACGGTTACTTAAGGGGAGCGAATCTGCTGCCCCCATCGGCCACTTCTCCAGCTGAAACCCCAACTGGACCTTTGAGGATATGGGTAACCGACAATGACCGTCGAGTGGCTCCCGCTCCGCCGATCCCTTGGACCGATCGGGTCGGCGGGGTAGCTCAGGATTCAATCGCGCTGCGGCCTACCGAAAAGTTCCAGCCCGTGCTCGGCTTTGGCGCCGCCTTCACCGATGGATCCTGCTATCTGTTCAATGAGCTCTCTCCTGCAGTGCGTGAAGATTTTTTTCATGTTCTGTTTCATCCATCCAAGATGGCTCTCAATGTGTGCCGCACCTGCGTTGGCTCTTCTGACCACTCCGCCTCTGTGTACAGTTTCGATGACGGCGAGCCCGACCCCGATCTCAAGCGTTTTTCTATCGAACATGATCGCGCCTATATTCTCCCGATTCTTCGCCAGGCTCGGCGCGTGAATCCAGATCTGTTCCTGTTCTCATCGCCTTGGAGTCCTCCCGGATGGATGAAGGATAATGGCACGATGCTGGGTGGGTGTATGCGGCATACGTATATGCCGTCCTATGCGAACTACCTGGTGAAATTTCTGCAGAGCTATGAGGCGGACGGCGTGCCAGTACAGGCTATTACAGTTCAAAACGAAGTGGACGCCGATCAGCAGGGGCTGATGCCGCAGTGTTTCTGGCCGCAAGATTATGAAGCCGATTTTGTCCGCCTTCATCTCGGACCGCAGTTTGAACGCAGCGGTATGAAGACAAAAATCTGGATTATCGACCATAACTATAACCTGTGGGGACGCGCCATTGCTGAACTGGAAACGCCGGGCGTCCGCCAATATACAAACGCGGTGGCCTGGCATGGCTACAGCGGCAAGCCGGAATGGATGCAGCGCGTGCAAGCCGTGTTCCCCGACATTGAGATGTACTGGACCGAAGGCAGCTCCAACTTCGACGATCCGGACTATTTTAAATGGACACCGTGGGCCCAGAACTTCACCACCATTTTGCAGAACGGTTGCCGCTCCATCACCGGTTGGTGTTTTGCCACCGACAACCGTGGCAAGCCAAACGTGGGGCCATACCCCCTAGGTGGTCTTGTGACGATCGATTCGAAAACGCAGGAGATTTACCACAGCGGACAGTTTTGGGCGATGGCCCACTTTTCGAAATTCATAAAGCGGGCAGCAGTACGAATCGATTCGCAGAGTGCGGCAAAGGATCTTTTTCACTGTGCTTTTGAAAATCCGGATGGATCTCTGGTCATCGTGATTACCAACCCGGGTCATGCGCGCACCTGTGAGATACAACTCCAAGGAAAATCGGCGCATTTGCGGCTGCCAGGGGATTCGGTGGTCACGCTAACTGATTCCAATGGACAACGGACATGAGCCCGGACAACTCAACCAGACCAGAGCATAGGAGCCCAAGTGGCGAACACGACCCGTCGTAAATTCCTGATGCTTCCAGAAGTGAAGTCGACAATCGGTCGCGCGCCCGCGCTCGCATTGGAGACGAAAGCAGCCCTGTCCAGCGCGCGCACCGCTTCGCCAACCGGAAGCCTAAGCGTGTGGGTGACGGACGAGCGCCGCAAGATTTCTGCGGCTCCGGCAATTGCATGGGTCGAATCCCCGGCTGACGGGGCGCGGGACTCGATCACGCTGGCCCCCGAAAAAAAGTATCAGGATATCCTCGGATTTGGCGGAGCTTTCTCCGACGCATCGTGCTTCATGTTCGATCAGCTTTCGGCGCCAGCCCGAGCCGAGTTGTTTCACACATTGTTTCATCCTTCCGAGATGGCTCTGAATGTCTGCCGGACATGCATTGGCTCAGCCGACTCTGCGACCAAAGTCTATAGCTACGACGATGGCGAAGTTGACCCCGACTTGACCCGTTTTTCGATCGAGCACGATCGCCAGTACATTTTGCCAATTCTTCGCGAAGCTCGGAGCGTGAACTCCGACTTGCTGCTCTTCTCTTCTCCTTGGAGCCCACCCGGCTGGATGAAGTCGAATGGTTCGATGTTAGGCGGGTGTATGCGTCACACCTACATGCCCTCCTATGCTAACTACTTTCTGAAATTTTTGCGTGCCTACGAAGCCGAAGGGGTGGCTATACACGCGGTAACGGTGCAGAACGAAGTGGATGCCGATCAGGACGGGGAAATGCCCGCTTGCGCGTGGCCGCAAGACTATGAAGCCGATTTTGTGATCATGCATCTCGGGCCGCTTCTGGAACGGAGCGGCATTACCACGAAGATCTGGATTATCGATCACAACTACAATCTCTGGGGTCGCGCCATCGGGGAACTGGAAACGCCTGACATGCGCAAATATACGAACGCTATCGCCTGGCACGGCTATGTTGGCGATCCGCGATGGATCAGCCGTGTGCAGGACGCGTTTCCTGAAGTGGAGATGTACTGGACCGAGGGCGGACCCTACTACAAAGCCCCGGACTATCAGAAAGACTGGGCAAATTGGGGAAAAACATTCACCGGCGTTCTTTCTAATTGCTGCCGCTCGATCACCACGTGGAACTTAGCGACTAACGAGCATGGGCGACCATATGTCGGCAGCAGCCCAAACGGTGTCGGTGGAGCGATGGTCATCGACTCGCAGACAAAAAAGATTTCGTACAGTGGTATGTTCTGGGCTCTGGGACACTTTTCCAGGTTTGTCCGCAGGAGCGCCCGACGGATTGATTCCCAAGGCGGACCAGACCACCTTGATCATTGCGCTTTTGAAAATCCCGATGGATCCCTGGTGATAATCATTACCAACAGTGGTCCGGAACGGACCTGCGAACTTCGACTGGACAGGAAAGCTGCGAGCGTGACGTTGCCGGGCAATTCACTACTAACGCTAGTCTCCCCGAGACCCCTGCGTGTATGAACAAGCCGAATCCCAATTCCGCCCCGCCTATTTGTGTTATGAACCCGTATCGCACTTAAGTAACCTTTCATGAGAGCACGTAGTTCCGGGGTGGGATCCTCGCCGGGTTCAACCAACAAGATCATTGTCCGCGAACTAGACCTTACCTTCACAAAAGCCGAGTGCGCCACGTATATTTCGGAGACGGCAGCACTCTTTCGCCCACCTCGCGTACGGCAGTAACTTCGTGCGTCTTTCGCTTACGCTCTCCGGCTGCCAAACCATGGAGATTGCCTCCGGCGGCCGCAGGGACGTCATCAAGCCAGCCCAAGAACACCCGGTTTTTGTGCCGGGTCACGCTTGGAATAAGCCCGACTGGTCAGGCCATGTCGGAGTACTTACTTTCTTCTTCGGAGCTAATCAGCTTGGGGCTAGCCTGGTGCGTCACCGAGCAGCCCTCCGTTATGAAAGCCAACGTGCAGAGCGGTTATGATGTGCCGACCTTTGGGTTATTCGTGACTCACCTTTTGATGAGAGCCGCACTGTACCTTCATCCAGGAGGGATGGTCCTTATGGTTTAAAACTCGCGGTACAAGGACGGTACAACGAAAAACGTGTTCTTAGTGTTCTCAGTTATTCCTTACAGGGCGTTGCAGAGCGACCACTGCCTTGTAATTACAACGTGATCCAGCCTGACAGCGCCCTTTCACGGCGGTAACACGGGTTCAAATCCCGTCGGGGACGTCAACCTTATCAACCACTTGCACATCCCCTCGAGGCAGAATCCACTTGTTGAAATAGCCCTCATAGGTGACCTGCGTCTTCCGTGTTTTGCTGCAATTCGGCCCCAGTTCCTTTTCCCGGTAGTGTTCGATAAGCGTTTGAACACTGATCGGAGTCAAGCTAGTGCGCGGACTCTCAGCGTTGATGTCTGCCCGAAGTGCGGCTACGGCCTTCTGCGCCGACGCTTCGTTCGGGTACTGTTCGACCGAACCAACAATCAGACAGCGTCGCTTGCGAGAGCCATCTGCCTGGAGTTCGTACCACCGATACTCCCATGCGTTCCGGCCACCGGCACGCTTCACGATCTGAAGGCTGCCTTGCTGAAATCTCGTCCGTCTCATCACGATCCTCCGTGGTTAGGGACGGCACGGATAGCTGGCTAACATTAACCTCAAATGCACCCACGCGTCGAGATCGGATGTGCCAAAGCGCCACAATTTTCCGATCCGCATGCGCCTATCTCACCCTTGCGGGCGAGTCGTTGAAGTGTTTTCGGGTGGATCTGCAGCAGGCTGCCGCCTCGCGCGAATCGACTAACCTCTCGAAATGAGGGAACGGCTGGCTGACTGGCGTTACTTCGTGCATCTCGCTCACAAAATCTCCTGCAGCGAGAGTCGAGACCGGGCTGAAATCACCGCGTCGTCTGAAGGTCGGCTTTGGCGTCCGACTTCGTTCGACAGATTTCGAGCCCATTCACTACTCGGCTGGCGTTAGTCTTCGCGTCATGGGCGGACGAGAACATTATTCGTATAGAAACCGTACAAGACGCATTTGTTGCTTCCCTTCATAGAATCTTTTTTCTTTTTGACTTCGAAAGAACTTCTCAACAACTGCTTAAAGTGCCTAAAGCGCCTAGAAGTGCTTTTAGGTACGTTTGGAGAATCCACGGGAACATTACAACGACCGCCCTCGACTGGCGGCTTCTTTTGCGAGGCCGTTCCGTTGATCCGCGCGAGATTTTCCCTTCTATGTATAAAAGGAACCTGCGGGAGGGAAAATATATCGAAAATATTTTCGAACAAAGGCGCACAGGCCGAGGACCGATCCCCACGTCGAACAGCATACCCGGGGTGCGGCTCGCGTCAAGGCTCACAACCGCTTCGCGGCGCACAGAGCGCGGCCTTGACGCAAGCCTTACCCCGGCACGTTTTCTCCGCCATGTGGGGAATGCGCGGGTGTGGC
>Ga0302320_10002165_pt1 | contig 46777 bp, 35 predicted proteins | sample Bog_T0_3_FD_202130 | JGI IMG/M metagenome (GOLD analysis project Ga0302320, IMG submission 202130) | Peat permafrost microbial communities from Stordalen Mire near Abisko, Sweden - Bog_T0_3 | ecosystem: Environmental > Terrestrial > Soil > Wetlands > Peat | place: Sweden: Abisko, Stordalen Mire...
CGACTGCTAAGCTGACTCAAAATCAAAACCCGAAAGGACCTTCCCCAGTTCGCCCGACCTTCGCTCCCTTCAGGCTCATCCTTCAATTGGAAAAGACTCCGCGGCCCCTGGGTTGATAAACTCACCCGATGGGCCGTTTGATCGTGAATGCGGACGACTTCGGGCTGACAACCGGGGTCAACCGAGCCATTGCTGAGCTGCACCGGGCGGGATTGCTGACCAGCACCACGCTGATGGCGCGGGCGGGGGCCACCGAAGAGGCCATCGAACTGGCGCGCTCCTTGCCCTCGCTGGGCGTCGGATGCCATGTGGTTCTCGTGGACGGTCAGGCTGTGCTTCCGCCGCGGAAGGGAATTGCCGGCCTGGTCAACCCCGGCGACGGACGCTTCAGGCCCACTCTGGCCGGTTTTCTTGACTGGCTCTACCGCGGCTCGCTGGCCCGCTGGCCTTTTCGCTCCATCGCCGCCGGCGAAATCGAAGCCGAAGCTGCCGCGCAGATCGCCGTGCTTCAATCCCGGGGCGTTCGGCTCACCCACATCGACACGCACAAGCACACGCACATGTTTCCCGCCGTTTTGCGGCCGGTGCTGCGCGCGGCCAGGGCGGCCGGAATCCGTACGGTGCGCAATCCTTTTGAGCCGGCGTGGAGCTTGAATGCCACACCCAGGGCGCCCTGGCTGCGGCGAACCGAGGTGCGGCTGCTGCGCCTGCTGGAGCCGGCCTTCCAGCGCATTGTGGCGGAAGAGGGCTTTCTGACCACCGCAGGCGCAGTCGGAGTATTGGCTACCGGAACCCTGGACGCAGCCACGGTGGGCTCGCTGCTCAGAGCCATGCCGCCGGGCTCCTGGGAGCTGGTCACGCACCCCGGCTACAACGACAGCGACCTGGCCCATGCGCGCACCCGCTTGCTGGCATCGCGCGAAACCGAGCGGGAGGCTCTGGGCACGCTCAAGCGGTTTCCAGGCATCGAGCTTATCTCGTATGCCCAACTGGACCCCGAAGCAGTGTTGACGCGAGCCCATTAGATCCTGCGGCCGGCGCGGCCCATCGCTGCATCTTCCTCAGCCCCAAAGGCGTCCAAGAAAAGGCGGACGCAAAGAGAAAAATCATGCGCATTGGCATTACCTGTTATCCCACCTACGGCGGCTCGGGGGTGGTGGCCACTGAACTGGGCATCGAACTGGCGGCGCTCGGCCACGAGATTCACTTCATTTCCTATTCGCAGCCGTTTCGGCTGAGCGGGAGGGAAGAGGGCATTTTTTATCACGAGGTGCCCGTATCCAGCTATCCATTGTTTGAATTTCCGCCATACGACCTGGCCTTGGCGTCGCGGATGGCCGAGGTGGCCGAGTTCTGTTCGCTCGACCTGCTCCACGTGCATTACGCGATTCCGCACTCCGTCAGCGCTCTCCTGGCGCGCCAGATGCTCGCCACCCGGGGCCGGCGGCTGCCCTTCGTGACCACCCTGCATGGCACCGACATTACCCTGGTTGGCCTGGACCGCTGTTATTTGCCCATCACAAAATATGCCATCCAGGAGAGCGACGGGGTTACCAGCATCTCCAACTATCTAAAGGAAGAAACGTTCGAGCACTTTGGCGTCACACGGGACATCGAGGTGGTGACGAATTTTGTCAACTGCGATGTCTATACGCCGATTGTCGATGCCGCCGCGCGGGCTGAGGCGCGCAAGCGGCTGGCCGCGCCGGGCGAGGCCATCCTCATGCACCTGTCCAATTTCAGGCCGGTGAAGAGAGTGGTGGATGTGGTCAGGATTTTTGCGCAGGTGGCGCGGGAGGTCCCGGCGCAACTGGTCCTGGTCGGCGACGGGCCCGACCGGTCGGCTGCCGAGTGGCTCGCGCATGACCTGCAAATCCACGAAAAGGTGCACTTTATGGGCAAGCAGGAGCGGGTGAACGAACTGCTGCCGCTGGCCGACCTGATGCTCATGCCCAGCGAACTGGAGTCGTTTGGGCTGGCGGCGTTGGAGGCCATGGCGTGCAAGGTTCCGTCCATCGCCACCCGCGTGGGCGGGGTGCCGGAACTGATCGACGATGGAGTTACGGGGCTGCTCTATCCCGTGGGAAATGTGGACGATATGGCGGCCGGGGCGGTGGCTCTGCTCAAAGACCGCGACCGGCTCGAGGCCATGCGCGAGGCCGGAAGGCGGACAGCGCAGAAGCGCTTCTGCTCGTCGCTGGTGGTGCCGCAATACGTGCGTTATTACCAGTCGGTTCTGGATAATGCCGGCTGAAAAGGCAGGCTTGAGGCAGGTGGAAGTCGTGCGGCGGTTCGTCGAGTCAGCCCGGCCCGCCGGTCGGCTCCAGTTCGAAGGTGGGAGTGAACCCCAGCCGCTGCCAGAAATCGCGGAGCAGGGCGACGGTCCCAGGAGCGGTGCGGGGCGTGGTGCGGAGCAGGATCTCTGCGCCTTGGCTGCCGGCTGGCTGCCCTGAGCCCAGCGCGCCGGCGGGTTTGCCGGTCAGGGAACTGGCTTCGGCGGCAATGGCGATGCACTTTTCGGGCCGGTAGGTGCAGTGGGCCAGGTCGGCAATGGAAAGCCGCGTCGTAGGTGTGGCGAAGACCGTGCGCGGCGGAGCCATGCGGTCCAAAAGCCAGAGGATTTCGAGCTTCGACTCCAACTCATCCGGCACGCAGTCGATCACCAGGTCGGCCTGCCGGACGGCGTCCTCGATGGTGGAGACGAAGGCCATCCCGGCCAGTGCTTCCTGGCCCAGGGCTTGGGGATTCAACTGAAGGCGCAGGTACTCCTGGGCGTGATGGAGGTTGTTGGGCATCACGTCTTCCAGAAGCACGGGGAACCCGGCGCGAGAGGCCGCAAGGGCCAGCCAGCGGCCCAGCGGACCGGCTCCGATGATGGCCACCGTGGCGGGCAACGGAGCTACTTGGCGGCCAGGGCCTGGGCCACGTCTTCGGCGTTGGGCTTGGCCTGGAGCAGGTGGTCGGCAACGCGGGCCCGCTCCTCCGTGGTGAGCGTGGGGATGGTGGCCAGCACCCGGCGAAGGGTTACGGCAACGTCGTCAATGTAATTCATCAGGCGGATCGCTTCTCCGGAGAGCGGCATGGGTTTCCTCGAGGTTTGAAGTTCCGTTCCTATTGTAGGGCGTGGGATTGGCGTGAGGGAAGGCGGGGATTTCCTCGCGCGGCGAATTCGAAGTCGCCGCCAATGCGGTCGGGATAAGGCAAGGTGACCTTGACGTCGTTCCCTCTGCCGGCAAAGAGCGCTCGCGGGCAAAGGCTGAGGATCTCAGGCGCCAGGGACCAGCGTCAGCACCTTGTCGATCGCGGCAAGAATGTCGCCGGCCATCGCAAAGTGTGAGGAAATGGACGCGATCTGGCCTTGCAGGGTCTTCAGTCCGCTGTTTGTCGAGTTGATCTGATTGAGCAGAGCGCTGAAACTCTCCGTATTCGCCGCGAACCGGCAGATGTTGTCCTTGGTGAGGATGTCATCTACCTCCGCCTGCCACGGATTCAATGCTTCAAGAGTCGCGGTGTCTTCGGTGCTCTCGATGGCGGCTTCAATCTTGTCGGAAAGGTCCTGGTAGGCCGCTCTCACTTCGGGGGTCAGCGGGATAGTTGGCGGGGCGGGGATGCTGCCCGGTGGCGGGGTAGTCAAAGCTTCCTCCTCAGGGTCTAATTGGCCGGCAGGGATGAGTAATACTTTCCGAGGCTCTTTCCGGCCGCCGCGAGTTCGGCCAGTTTGGCGGTCAGGGACTCGGGATTGTTGCCCTGCGCCTCGGCTGCCAAAGCATGGTGCGTCAGTGCCAGGTTGACGATGGCCGCGCGCAGGTTGGCGAGCCTTTCGTCGGTCACGCGCTGCTGGCGCACAATCTCCGGGAGCTTCATGATTTCCAACCGCCGCTGCTCCCGGTAAAGATCGGCCGGATGCAGCTTGGTGTCCTCGCGGATGAACAGAGTTTGCAGGTTGATGATTCGGTTGTAATCGCGCTTTTCCTGGTCCTGAAGAATGCCGATGTCGTCATCGAGAAGCTTGCATAACTGATGGACATGCGGGTCCATGGCGACGATCTTCTGCGGCAGTTCCTGCTTGATCTTCCGGGCCACCAGGTATTGTCCGAGAGCATCGATGGCGGTGGAGATGCCGTTGCGGACTTCGGGCGAGATGGCGGGTGTGGGCGTGGCGGTGGTGGTCGAAGTCGAGCTGCTGGTGTTGCCTGCCGTGATGGTGACCTCGGTGTCGGTGGTTGAGGCCGGTGTGGCGGCGATGCCAAGAACGCTTTCAATGGAAGGCGCCAGGTTGTTTCCCAGCGAAGTCAGGTCGCCGGCTACCGAGGTCGAGGCCGCATCCAGCTCCGGCGACTCCGTGCCGTTGGTGATCTGGACCAGCGAATTCGCGTACACCTGGAGCGCCGCCAGCACCGCCAGCCGGGTCTGAATGTCCTTGTCAGGCAGCAGGACCCGGATGTCGCGGGGGTTATAAACCGGCTGGGCAAGGTCAAACTCCGCAACGGCATCGTAATCCACGCGCAGGTTATGCAGCGCCTGGGCGTCACGGTAGGCGGCGGATGCCTGGTCCACGACCGGAGCGGTGGCGGCCGAAAGGGCAACGCTGTGTTTGGCCAGAGGCGAAAGGCAACCCGCCGTGGAAAGGCTCAGAGCCAAAGTTAGCGCCATGGCGCCGAGGCGCCTCGGCCGTCCGGAAAGCTTGGCAGCGTGAAGTTCCAGCCCGCTTCGCATCCCTGTATGGAAAACCTGCTCCAGTCGCTTGTCAAGAGAAAATCTTCTCTTCTTGCTGGAAGTTTCACTGGCCACCAAGTCCATCCCGTGGTACAAGGAATGTGCATCAGGGGGGAGCTCGAAGTGCCATCCAAACGAATCGTCTTTTGCGCCGATGGAACGTGGCAGGCTCCGGTGAACAACACCAATGTTTACCGGCTCTATAAAGCGCTGACGGTGTCCGCCGACCAGATGACTTTCTACGACGACGGAGTCGGCGCCGATGCTACCGGGCTGGACCGCATCCTGCAAGGCGCTTTCGGGCAGGGATTGCTGCACAAGATACAGGACGGTTACACCCAGATCGCCCATGTTTACGAACCGGGCGACCAGATCTTTCTCTTTGGGTTCAGCCGGGGAGCATACACGGTTCGAAGCCTGGCCGGGATGATTGCCAATTGTGGCCTGCCTGCGGGGGCTTTCAGCGACGACTGCGTGACGCAGGCCTTCGCGGCCTACCGGGACCCGGTGAACCGGGCCTCGATTCTTGCCGGCCTGGGACCTTGCGGCCTGCAAGCGGCCACCATCCAGATGGTGGGGGTGTGGGACACGGTGGGTTCGCTGGGAATCCCGGCAATTTTCGGCGCGGTGGACGAGAAGGCGTTTGGGTTCCTGGACACGGGCCTGCATCCGGCGATCAAGAACGCCTTCCAGTGCCTGGCAGTGGACGAACATCGGGCGCAGTTTCCCGCCACGCTCTGGACATCGGCTCCGGCGCCCAGCCAGACCATGGAGCAGGTGTGGTTTGCCGGCTGCCACGGGGACGTAGGCGGAGGTACGGCGCTGGCCGGCGGGGTCGATGCGGGGACCAGGCTTTGCGATATCACCTTCGGGTGGATGTTGAGCAAGGCAATGGCGCTCGGATTGACGGTGGATCCGGCGATTGCCGCCCAGGCCGCGGCGATGCCCTCGGATTTTGCGCTCGATGCCATTCGAGAGTCCTGGGTTGCGGCCGATGGCCCCCCGCATTTGCGCCCCATCGATCCGAATGCCGCGGTCTCCAACAGCGTGGCTGTGCGTGTGAAGTACGCTCTTACTTACACGCCGGGAAACCTGGCGTTGCAGAATGGAGCGCTGGGCGATGGGTACGCGGTGGTGAACGTGGTGGACGAAAGCGCCGTCTAGCCTCCTGAACCGGGAAAACTCCGAGCGAGACCTGGTGCGCGCTCGTCCCGCGCTCCTTGCTTTTCAAGCGCCGCTGCGTTTAGATTCCCTGTGGTGACAGCACCTCGACCGCCGGTCTCCAAGAGCGGTGCGCGGCCGCCCGCGCAGGCCGTGACGGGGGCTTTGGCGCTGATCGGTTTCAGCGCCGCGATGGCCCAGATTCTCTTCATGCGAGAGCTGATCGTCGCCTTCAACGGCAACGAAATCTCGCTGGGAATCATGTTGGCCATCTGGCTCTTCTGGACCGCCGCCGGCAGCAGCCTGTGCGGCGTTCTTGGGCAGGGCCGAAGACCTGCCCGAGGGGCGGTTGCCGCTCTTGAATGCCTGCTCGCGTTGAGCCTTCCTCCGACGCTATGGGCATTGCGCGCCTGCAAGGGCATCTTTCAAACCGTGCCGGGTGAGTTGGTGGGACCAGCGCCGATGCTGATTGCTTCGCTGGCATGTCTGAGCCTGTTTTGCGTCGTCTCGGGTGCTCTCTTCGTCGCCGCTGTGCGCATGTACGAAACGGAATGCAACGTCTCGGCGCGCCGTGCGGCCAGTGCGGCTTACTTGCTGGAGGCCGCCGGTTCCGCCCTCGGCGGTTGCCTGACCGGCATGGTGCTGCTGCGATTTCTCGATGCCTTCCAGATCGCCATGGCGGTGGCAATTCCCAATCTGTGCATGGCAACCCTGTTGCTGTTCCGCGGGAGCCGCAAGCGGAGCTGGATTGCGGTTGCGTTCTGGACGACGCTGGCGATTCCCCTGCTGCTGTGGGTTGCGCCCTCGCTCGATCGAGCCGCGCAATCCCGTCTCTGGCGAGGCTTCAGCCTGCTGGGTTCGCGCGACTCGATCTACGGCAACCTGACCGTCACCGTCACGGGCGACATCCGCAGCCTGTACGACAACGGCGCAATCCTCGCCAATGCTCCGGACCCAGGCGCCGCCGAAGAGGCGGTCCACTATGCGCTGCTGGAGCACGCCGCGCCCAGGCGTGTTCTCCTCATCGGCGGCGGGGTCAAGGGCTCCATCGCCGAGGTGCTGAAGCACCCCACCGTGGAACGAGTCGATTACGTCGAAATGGACCCGGCGATCATCGCCATGGCGCGGCGGTTCTTCCCCGCGCAAGTTGCCCCGATCGCGTCGGACCCACGTGTGCGCGTCCATTACGCCGACGGACGCGCCTATCTGATGACGGCTCGCGACTCCTTCGACGTGATCGTTCTGGATGTGCCGGACCCGCAGTCCGCGCAGTTGAACCGCTTCTACACCGTGGAGTTTTTTCTCTCGGCCCGCGAACATCTTGCGCCTGGCGGGCTGGTGGCCCTTTCATTGCGCTCGTCGGAGGAAACCATCAGCCCCGATCTTGCGGAGTATCTGCGCTGCATTCGCCGCACGCTGGCTGAAGCCTTCCCTTACGTTGTCGCCATCCCCGGCGAAACCATGCACCTGTTCGGCGCAACCCGCCCCGGCGTCCTGACCGGCGATCCGCACACGCTGATTGCACGCCTCAAGGAGCGTCGGATTCAGACGCAGTACGTGCGCGAATACTTCATCCCATTTCGCATGATGCCCGATCGCATGGCGCAGGTCGAGCAGCAACTGCGGCCCTTGCCCTCGACGCCCGTGAATCGGGACTTTGTGCCGATTGCCTATTACTTCGACGTGGTCCTTTGGAGCGAGCAATTCAAATCAGGCGATTCCGGATGGTTCCGCGCCGCGGCGCGTATCGCTTTTCCCAAACTGCTGGGCGCGGCTGCGATACTGCTGGCCATCGCGGCCTTCGTTCTGGCCTTTGTCCCACGCCCTCGCGGTCGCGCCCGATGCTCCGCGTTGTGTTGCGCGGGCGCAACCGGCTTCACCGCCATGGCTCTGCAAATCATTGTGCTGCTCGCCTTCCAGTCCATCTACGGCTACGTCTTTCACGAGCTCACGATTCTCATCGGTCTGTCGATGGCGGGCATCGGCTGCGGATGCTGGCTGGGCATGAGACAAGTTCGCCACTGCCACGGCGCGCCATATCGCGCCATGGCCGTGGCGCAGTTTCTGCTCGCGCTTTCCTTGCCCGCGCTAATTTTGACCGCGACCCTGCTCGAAAAGATTTCAGGCGCGGTGGCCATCTGGATGGCAGCGCAGTTTGTCTTTCCGGCCCTCGCCGCTCTTTCCGGAGTGCTGGCAGGCTATCAGTTTCCTGTGGCCATGGAGGTGTACCTTCATCAGAGCGACGCCCGGTTGCGGCCCGCCACACTCTATGCGGTTGACTTGCTGGGCGGATGCGCCGGAGCGCTCCTGCTGAGCACTTATCTTATCCCGGTGTTCGGCTTCTGGAAAACGGCATGGCTCTCTGCCGCCGTCAACCTCGCCGCGGCGCTGATCGCCGCGCGGGTCAGCATGGAAGCGAAAAGTTCAGAGCCGTAAATGCCTACGAAGCGGGTTCGCCGAAGACCACGGCTGTAAACAGAAAGATGTCGGTGTTTTCGTCCTTCCAGCAATCCGTGCTCATGCCTGCTTTGACGCAGGTTTGCTCCAGAAACTTCAGCCGGTCCCAACCCTGTTCGACGGGCACCTGGGGAAGCAGCAGGCCCTCTTTGTCGCCATTCTTCATCAGCAGGCCGTGCTCGCCAACATGAATCTGTTCCACGTCGACCGCGCGCCTCAGCGGCGACAGAACCGAGATTTCATATTTCAGCCGCGGCAGTTCCTCCACCGATACCTCATGGAATCGCGGGTCGCGTAGCGCGGCGAACATGGCCGTGTCGCGTACGGTGATGAACAGAGGCTTGACCGCGGAGGTATAGCCGATGCAGCCCCGCAGCCGTCCCGATTCGGTCAGCGTCACGAAAGCGCCGCGCTCCTGGTTCAGCGCTTCGCTCGTACTGGGTTTGGGTTCATACGCTTCTCTGTGCTCGATCGCGTGCTCCACCGACGTGCGGGCCAGGGCCAGCAACTCGCTCTTCTCCTGGTCGGTCAGCGAGAACGGCGCATCCGTCTTCTTGCCGCTGGGGGCTTTCACAAAAACGTCCGCGCTGTAGCCGACCACGCGCGAGCGATCGCCCGTGATGTCGCCCGAATTGGCATACTTCAGCACCCGCGCCTGGTTGGCGCCCATGCGCTCCGCGGCGATCATCGCCGCGACGATGGGCGCGCCGCCGCAGGCCTCCCAAACCCGCGTCTGAAAGTTGGCCGACATGCTGAAGTAGTCCCATGCAGCCAGAGCGTTCAATGTCTTGTGGTCGATCTTCTCGGCATCGTCGTAAGGGTGATAGTGAGACAAGTCGGAACTGGCCACGATCAGGGTGTCGCCGCCATGAATCAGTTTTGCCAGGGCCACCCCCAGCGCGCGGCTGTTCTCGTAGCTCTGATCTCCCATCACAATCGGCACCAACTCGAAGTTGCCCAGCACCCGCTGCAGCCACGGCAATTGCACCTCGACGGCGTGCTCGCCGCCGGCCGACGTGGGGTCGTGTCCCTGGCTGGAAAGGCGCAGGCTCGGATTCATCTTCGCCAGTTGCCGCGCAAAAGCCTTGTCCACAGGAATCGTTCCGAGCGGCGTCGAGTAAGCGTCGCCTTCGTAGACGGAAGTGAAGCCGAAGCCCACGTAATGCGAAGGGGCAATCACCACCACGCGCGAAAACTTGCGCCCCTTGAGAGCCGCGTATGTGTACGCCGCCACCGGCCCGGAGTATTGATAACCGGCGTGCGGCGCAACCACGGCGAGGATGGGGTCGGCGATCGGCGGCGGCGTTGCATGAGCCAGCATGTCGTCGATCATCGCGGAGAGCGCCTTCGGATCGGAGGGATAAAAGCTCCCGGCCACCGCAGCCTCGCGAACCTTTTGCGCATCGGCGGCAAGAACAGTCTGCAGCGGCGCGATCGCAATTAAAGCGGCAAGTTGAGCCATTAGGCAGAACATTTTGAAACTCCTTTCGAAACTCATGGGCCAAGCCTCCTCGACACCCTCATGCGTGCCAGACTCCGGGGATGGGGTGCTGGCAGAACGGGCAGCTATTCTTGCGGATCAGCATCGTGCTCGCGGTGAACCCCACCCGCTCCACCAGCAGCTTGCGGCACTTGGGGCAGTAAGTGTTCTGCGCCGGATGTCCGGGCACATTGCCGATGTAGACGTAGTGCAGTCCCTCGGCGTCGGCGATCGCCTTGGCCCGTTCCAGCGTCGGCACCGGGGTGATGGCCAGATTCTTCAGCAGATACTCGGGATGATACTGCGTGAAATGGAGCGGCACATCGACGCCCAGGTTCGCCTTGATCCATTGTGCCAGACCGCGAAATTCTTCATCGCCGTCGTTCATGCCCGGCACGACAAGGTAGACGATTTCCGTCCACTTGCCCATCTTCTTGAGCGTCACCAGCGTATTCAGCACCGGCTTCAACTGCCCGGTCACGACCTTGCTGTAGTAGGACTCGGAGAACGCCTTCAAATCGATCTTCACCGCGTCCATCTTGCCGTAGGCCGCCCGCAGCGCCTCCTCCTGCATGTAGCCGTTCGACACCACAATGCTGCGGATGCCGGCTTCGTGCCCGGCGTCTGCAGTGTCCATCAGGAATTCGCTGAAGATAACCGGCTCGCTGTAGGTGTAGGCAATGGTGGGGCAGCCGTACTGCTTGGCCAGGGCGGCAACCCGCTGCGGAGGAACGTATTCGGCGGGAATCTGTTCCGGGCGCGACTGGGAGATTTCCCAGTTCTGGCAGAATTTGCAGTTGACGTTGCAGCCGGCAGTGGCCAGCGAAAAGGCGACCGAGCCGGGCAGGTAGTGGAACAGCGGCTTCTTCTCCACCGGATCGACGTGCGCCGCGCACACCCGCGAATGGACCAGGGTGTAATAGGTTCCGCCGCGATTTTCCCTCACCCCGCAGTAGCCGCGCTCGCGGTCTCCCACTTTGCATTCGCGCGGACACAGCTTGCACTTGATCTTCCGGTCTTCCAGCTTCTCGTAAAACTTCGCTTCAACAATGAAGCGCGCATCGTCCTGCTTCTGCTCGCCGGTTGCCGTGGGCGTGGCGCCGGCTGCCGGAGCCAGGGCGCCCGCCCCCAGCGCTGCTCCCGAGGCCAGGGCGCATTTCAAAAACGAACGCCGCCCAAGCGGTGATGAGAATAGGTTAGGCTCGCCGCAGACGGCACGGTTCCCGGTTTCCAGCACGTCCAATGTATCTTTCATAGTGAACCTCCCAGGGGCGCAACAACTACACTTCGACTACACTTCGACGACCGAAATCTTGCTCGGATCGGCATTGCCCAGCCGATGTTCGCGATCCGCCGCGGCCGCAATGTAATGCGGCGCGCGCTTCTCGGCTTCCAGCGTCTTCAGTCCCTTTTCCGCCCGTTTGCGCTCGATGATCTGCCAGCCCGTGAAATCCAGCGCGACCGGATCTTGCGCTGCCAGCAGGGCATTCATCTTCCAACTGTGCTCCGGCTTGAAGGCCGGGCCGCCCTCGTACATCGCCGTGGTGGCGTCGCAGATAGTCAGCCGCATCCTGGTGCGAATCTCCGCCAGCATGTTCACGTCCGCGACAAATGGATCGCAGCCGTTGGGGTGATACTTGTTGGGGTTATGGATCACCCCGTACATGTTCTTGAGGGCGATGGTCACCCCGGCCCCGTCGTGATCCTTCAACACCGGCACATTGATCAGCACGTGCGTGCGTTGGGTCAGAATCTTCGACAGGCGGCTGCCAACACTGCCAAATGAGGCCAGATCCTGCTCGTAACCGGCGCGATCGGTGCCCAGGCACTGCACGCGGTTTGCCTCGGTCGACAGGTGAAATCCGGCGTGTTCGAGTTCGTCGCTGTCGCGGTCCCAGACCACAATTTCCCCAGCCCGTATGCCGGCCTGCTGAAGCCGTTCGCAAATGGCTTCGACGAGTTCCGGGCGGGTGGAGATGCCACGGCCCCCCAGCGCGTTGACCTTCAGGCTCACCATCTCGCCGGGACGAACCAGTCTCTTCCACGCCTCGGCGGGGTGATCCCGGTCGAACAAAGCCTGCATGGCGCGATCCAGCAGCCCCAGCATCCGCTCGGCATCGGGGGTCGAGCCCTGGCCGCGCAGGCGTTCGTCTCTGGCCACCACAACTCTTGATCTTCCAGGCGCTTGCTCCGCTGCCCCCAGCAGTCCTGTCTCGCCGCTTGCGCCAAGCAGGGCTGCGCCGGAGAGTGCCTTCTTCAGGAACTCCCGGCGGCTGGCGATGCGGCTTGTGTGCATAAGGGCCTTCCCCTGAGCCCGCGACCCACTGCGAGAGTCGGATTGCAGGAGGGTGCGGCATCGGCAGCCAGGCGAAACCCGCTCAGCGCATAGGGCCAACGGGACCAGCCCAGCGTGATCGGACCACCGGACTCAGCCAGGATTCGCGGCGAATTCCCGTCCCGCGCCGATTCGGCTGCCTACCTCAAGGCCTAAACCCATGCGCATTGCTTTTCAGTGATGAGCGACACTTGGGGCGATCGCGCTTGGGCGTCACGGCGCAGGGGTCCGCCGCGCCGGCTTGAGCGGCGCGCTCTGGACTGAACGCACAGGTCATTCAGGAAGTTGGCTTTGCGCAGACCCGGCCGCATCCTGGTAATCCATTACCGGGCGCCGGACGCTCACGCGCTCGGTGCGTCTCCTCAGCCATCGCGCGGTCTTGCAGTGGAAGCAGAACCAGGGAAAGAAGCCGAACAGCGGCAGCAGTTTCGTTTGCAGGAGGCCCACCCTCCTGGTCCGGCGCATCTTCTGGCTGTGGCACTTTGGACACACCATCTTGCTTGGCCCCCTGAGGCGGAGAGATCAGGGCGCGACGGCCCTTATTCTCCCATCGGGCAGAAACCCCATCGGGATGAGAGCTTTTCGGGCGCAAGGGATTTCCAAGGTAATTGGCCTGTGTCGTGGGCGTTGCGGGTCAGAACGGCTCCGCGGGTTGCGGGAAAACTCGGCTTTGAAATAAGGCGCCACTTCGGCGGGCGCTGTCCCCTTGGCGGCTTGCTCTAGCGCGCGAGCGGATTCCCAAGCGCGGCGTCCTCCAGAAATCTGCACGCAGGCCGATAGCCGAGTTCGCACCCTTGCTCGAATCGCTTCTGCGAGAGCGCTTCGTCCTGCGTCCCCGCCGACCCGCGGTGGTAGAGCATGGCCGCCGCCTCGCAACTCTGTCCCCAGCGGCCCGCGCAGGATTTCTCGAAGTTGGCCAGAGCCTTGACCGCATTCACCCCAGTTCCCTGGCCCTCCAGGTACATCTCTCCGAGTACCCCGCATGAGCGCACATAACCGTCCTTGCAGGACGATTCGAACACCCTGAGCGCTCGCTCATCGTCCTGAGCCACGCCCTTGCCAAGATGCAGCACCGTCCCGAGATAGAAGCAGTTGTAGGCATCGCCGCGGTCGCACGACTCCGCCAGCGCGCGATCGCCCCCATCGCTCACAAACTTGGCGAATGCCTCGCACGCGCCCGGCTCTCCCAGATCGCAGGCCCGGCCCAGCCCGCGCCCCGCCGCTGCCGGCTCTCTCGGCACCACCATTCCCAGATCCGTCACCTTGCCCATGGTCAAGCACGCGTCGCCCGCTCCCTGCTCGCACTGCGCATTCAACATCCCCACCCAGGTGGGGCATGCCTTGTACTCATGAGCGTTGCAGGCTCGTTCCCAGAACGCCGGGTCGGCGCCCGGATGCGGCGTGCCCACCACCTCGGTGGTCACAAACCCCGTCGTCATCATCACCGAGAACAGCACAATCCAGATGGACATGAACGCGAAGTTGGTCTGTCGCGCCGATCCCGCCCACACCAGCCGCGGCGCGCGCATCCGCTTGAAAAGCTCCACCGCCGATCGATCCAGCCAGGCTCCAACCCTGTCCAGCGCGCGAACACTCAAGTTCAGCGGCGGAACGCACAGCAGCTTGTCGTAGAAGCGCGGCGCGCCCATCCACGACAGCAGGCTATACAGCCCGAACACACTCGCCCCGTAAAGCCCTCCGAAGATGATCTTGCCGCTGTTCGACTTGGGCGATGTCGCCGGGTCCGTCACCAGCAGATGCAGCCCCAGGAAAACCGACACCGGAATATTCGAGTCCACAAACATGTAGACCCCGGTCGTGTCGGTATACACCAGGTTCAGCGCGTACAGCGCCGCCGCCGCCGACAAGGTCACCAGCGTCACTGAAAACAGGGCCTGCACCACCAGCCCCAGCACAAAAATCTCCAGGTAAATGTTGGGCGGCCGATGCAGCGTCTCGGCAATCTCCGCTCCCCAGCTAATGCTCGTGCTGTGGGTGGCGATCAGGATCACGGAGAAGATGAACAGCCCCACCGCGGACGGATTGAACATATGCGTGCTGCGCCCCTCCCGCTTCCAATGGACGTACTCCTTGGCCACTACCCCGAGGGAGATCATTACAAACTGCAGAAAGAACCAGTCGTCCCGAAACCATAGAAAAAGATTGGTGCTCAGAATGATGGGCACCGGCCCGAATCCCGCGATCCATCGCTCCCGCCTCGACCAGCAAAGCAGCATGTCCAGCGCATACGCGAAGACGATCTGAACAAGAATCAATGGGACATAGTGAAAGACCTCACGCCAATACCATCCCCAGTAGGTGTAAACCGACGTGTGCATGATCAACTGCACCCAATGCACCCGCTTCACCAGGACCTCGACCTTCAGCGTGCGCCCCGATGCAAGCACCTGTCGCCGCAGCAGCCCCGCGTACACCACCAATGCCGTGACCGCAAGGCCGATCGACAACTGCAGCGTTCGATTCGCCTGGGCTCGGGGCAGCAGGCAAAATACGCCCAGCACACCGGCCAGAAGCATCGGCAGCCAGAGCAACCGGACAGAGGTGTTCTTCTTGCGGATCGTTTGCGTCGACACAGGGTTCCTTCTCGGAGCGCCAGCCCTTCGGGTCCACAGGGCCGGCGCGTTCAATAGCGATTGAACAACCAATTCGTGGCCAGTAAGCAGATTTTCGAGCGACTTGCGGGGAAGGGCGATCGACCGGAATCTCCCCGGCTGCACGCGCGGCCAGCCAGCGAGATTCGCCTATTATGGCGCTTCCGGTTTTGGATGTCACGCGCAAAATCACCCGCCCGATGGGGATTGCTTGCGGCGGTTTCTCGAGGTCGCCCATCCTGCCGGACCAGCCATCCCGCTCTGGCCTGAACGAGTCTCCTGACCCTCGATCTCTTGTCCCGGAAGCGGTGCGCGCCAGGCTTCTCCGGCAGCCCCTCCCGCTAGTACCATGACCGCATGAACCGGTAATGGAAGGATCGTAGCGCTGACCTCCTGGCCAGCTGTAGCGCGGGCGTCCCCGCCCGCGCCTGTCCTGCGATAATGACCAAATCATGCAGTCTGACCGCTAGCTTCGACCTTCCCGCGGAAGGGGGCCGGCAAGGCTTGCCACAACTGCCGCCCTACGTCATATAAGTGATTTAGTTTCATAACCAACGCTCTCGGCGCGGGCTGACCACGGCGCCCTCCATCGAACTTTCTCCATGCCATCGAAACCAAGTCAGTTTCCACCGGCATGAGTACCCTCCGAGTTATTGAATAGAGAGTCAATAGCCAGCTCGCTTTTCCTCGCTTGTTACAAACTTTCGTGATCGGAAGCGGCTTTTTTGCACCGCCTATCTCTCGACGGCCTTCCTCCGGCAAAGTAAAATCGCAGCAACCCGCTTCAACGTCCTGCGGCGGAGTTCCAGCTATTGGAAAGCACGAGGACTTATCTCCATGCGCTTTTGCTCGTTCCTGCGCAACCTGCTTCTGCTCCCTCTCATCGCATCGCCCATCCTGGTCAACGCGCAGTTTCAACCGCCCGCCAGCGATGAACTCAAGATGACCGCCGATCCCAAGGCCCCCGGAGCTTCCGCCGTCTATCTTTACCGCGAAGAGACCACCGACGACGCGCTCCACTTTCACAGCATCTACGAGCGCATCAAGGTGCTCACCGAGAAGGGCAAGGAACTGGCCACCATCCGGATTCCCTACGAGCACGGCGCCGACAAGGTCACCGACATCCAGGGCCGCACCATCCACGCCGATGGAACCGTGATTCCTCTGACCGCCAAGCCCTCCGACCTCATGGACGTCAAGACCAAGACCTTCCAGGTCAACACCGTGGTGTTCACCCTGCCCAGCGTCGAGGTGGGCAGCATCCTCGAATACAAATTGCAGATTCGCTACAGCGACGATACCGTTTCTTCTCCGCAGTGGGAGATTCAGCAGCCCTACTTCGTTCACAAGGCCCATTACCTTTTCAAACCGGAGATGACCGGGGGGCGGTACATCACCAACAGCCGCGGGGATGTGCTGAGCCAGTTGATGTATGGCGGGCTCATCCTGGATCCTAACGCCAAGGTGGCCCGCGACGTCAAGGGATCCTATACGCTCGACCTGAGCGACATTCCGGCCGCCCCCGACGAGGACTGGATGCCGCCGGTCAATACCCTCAAGTGGCATATCAATTTCTATTACACCTACGCCCACACCGGACCTGAATTCTGGGAGTCCGAAGGCAAGCGATGGTCCAAGTCGGCGGAGGAGTTTACCAAGCCGGGCGGCCCGTTGAAGAAAGCGGCGGCCGACATGTTGGCGCCGGGCGACACGGATGCGCAAAAAGCGGCCAAGATTTATGCCGCGGTGATGAAGCTCAATAACACCGACTTCTCGCGCAAGAAATCCGAAGCCGAGCGCAAGAAGGAGAAACTCAAGGACATCCATAACGCCGAAGACGTGTGGAAGCAGCAAGGCGGATCGGACGATGAGATCGCGCTCCTCTACGTCGGCCTTGCCCGGGCCGCGGGGTTGAAAGTCTGGCCCATGCAGGTGGTCAATCGCAACCACGCCATCTTTGACAGCAACTACCTGTCCGTCAGCCAGTTGGACGATTACATCGCCATCGTCCAACTCGATGGGAAAGAGGTGTACCTGGACCCCGGCCAGAAAATGTGCCCCTTCGGATCGATGCATTGGAAGCACACCCTGGCATCCGGCTTCCGTCTCTCGGACAAGGGAGCCGTGATGGCGACCACTCCCAGCATCACCTACAAGGAATCGGTGGTCCATCGCATCGCAAACCTCAAGATCGAGGAGGATGGCGGCGTCAAGGGGACCGCTCGCCTCGTGATGAGCGGCCCGGAGGCGCTCCATTGGCGGCAGAAGGCCCTTGAAAACGACGAGGAAGAGGTCAAGAAGCAGTTCAACGAATCCATCCGCGACAGCTTTCCCGAGGGCGTGCAGGCGGATTTCGACCACTTCCTGGCCCTGGACGACTCCTCTTCCAACCTCATCGGCATCGTCAATGTCACCGGCAGCTTGGGCACCATGACCGGAAAGCACTTCTTCCTGCCCGGACTCTTCTTTGAAGCGCGCGCCAAGCACCCCTTCGTGACCCAGGACAAGCGTGTCATTCCTGTCGATGTCCACTATCCCCTCGGAGAACAGGATGAGGTGACCTACGACCTGCCCGCCGGGTTCAACGTCGAAAGCCTGCCCCAACCCGCCAATACAAGCTGGCCCGATCACGCCCTGCTCAAGATCAACGCCGGCGCAAAGGACGGCGCGGCGAAAGTGGTGCGCCTCCTGGCCTACAACTTCACCCTCCTCGATCCCAAGGAATACTCGGACCTCCACGACTTCTACCAGAAAGTGGCCGCGGCCGATCAACAGCAACTGGTGCTTGTCCGCGCTCCGCAAGCGAAAGGAAATTGAAGATGCGCACGCCGCGCTTGTCGAACTCGCCGCTGGTCCGCATGGCCCTCGCCGTCCTGCTTCTGGTAACCGCCAGGCCGGGCATGGCCGGCTGGTTCAGCAAGGGGCAGCCCGTGCCGCAGTGGGGCCTCGACGCAGCCAAGACCCACACTCCCGACTACGACAAGGACGCCGCCTCCGTCATCCTCTTCGATGAGTACGTCGAGACCATCGACGGCCAGGGCCGCGCCGTCGAGCGCGAGCGCGAGGCCATTCGCATCCTCAAGCCCCAGGGCCGTGACAACACCTGCGCCGTCAGCTACGACGTGGACGAGAAGATCAACTACTTCCGCGTGTGGACCATCGCCGCCGACGAAAAGCAGTACCAGGCCCAGGATACGGACTTCGCCGACATAGGCGACACGGACGTGCCCATCATGCTCTCCACGCGCAAGACGCGCGCCGTCCATCCTCCTGCCGTGGATGTGGGCGCGATTGAAATCTGCGAGTCCGAAGAGCTGATGCCGCCCTATTCTCAAGAGAAAATCTGGCAGTTTCAATCCAGCATCCCCGTCGTCTTCCAGGCGCTCGAAGTGGACCTGCCCGCCGGCCGCCCTCACAGCGAGGCCTGGCGCAATCACCCCCCGGTCGGCGCCGTTGAAGCCGCTCCCAACCACTGGCGCTGGGAACTCAAGGACACCCATGCGCTGGTTTTGCGCGATGTGCCCTCCGCTCCGGAATGGGAGGCTCTGGTCGCCCGCATGTCGGTGCAGTGGGGCGACGCCGCCGTCGAAGGCAAGGACAACCAGTGGCGGGCCATCGGTCAGTGGGTCACCACTCTTGAGGCAAACCGGCCCGACCCGTCCCCCGAGATTACGGCCAAGGTTAACGAACTCATTGCCGGCGCGCCGGATTTCTATACCAAGCTGAGCCGGATTACCGCATCGATCCAGCGCGACGTCCGCTACTTCGTGGTCATGCGCGGCATCGGCGGCTTGCAGGCCAACCACGCCGCAGATATCTTCCGCAATCGCTACGGCGACTGCAAGGACAAGACCACCCTGCTGATCTCCATGCTCCAGGTGGCCGGCATCCACGCTTACTACGTGCCCGTGGATGACCACCGCGGCGTCGTCGCTCCCGACTACCCATCCCTGATCGGCGACCACATGATCACCGCCATCGAGATTCCGCCCGACGTGAAGGACCCGCGCCTCATGGCCGTGGTCAAAACCAGCGACGGCAAGCGCTATCTCATCTTCGATCCCACCAACGAGCGCACTGCGGTCGGCAATCTGCCCTCCTACCTGCAGGGCGGATTCGGAATTCTGTCCGCCGGCGCTGCCAGCCAGGTGATCGCTCTGCCCGTGCTCGGCCCGGACGCGAACGGCACGGAACGCAAGGGCGCCTTCACGCTCTCCGCCGACGGCACTCTGAGCGGCGCGGTCGATACCTCCCACTCCGGTCCGGAGGGCGCCGATTTCCGCATCTTCCTCAAATTCACCGACGAGAAAGAGCGCCGCGAAGCCTGGGAGCGCCTCGTGGCCGAGACTCTTCCCGGCGTCACGCTGGACGATTTCAAATTCACCCAGCCCGAGGCCCTCGACAAGCCCCTCGAATTCCACTACAAGGTGACCGCGCGCCAATACGCTCACCAGGCCGGCCCGCTGCTGCTGGTGCGACCCCGTGTGGTCGGCTCGGACAGCCAGCCTTTCAACGACAAGCCGCGCACCTTTCCCATCGACCTGAACGCCACCGGCCACTGGCACGACACCTACGACATCGCGCTGCCCCCAGGCTACGTCGTCGATGAAGTCCCTGAACCCGTCGATCTCGATCGGGAGTTCGCCAGCTACCATTCCCAGGTTACGTCCAAGCCCAATCAACTCCACTACGAGCGCGATTTCGTGGTCCGCCAGGTGGAGATTCCCGCCGCCCAGGCTGCCGCCTTCCGCTCCTTCGAGGGCGCCATCGTCGCCGACGAAAAAAGCACCGCGGTGCTCAAGAAGCAATAGGGAGCAAGGAGTAGGGAACAGGGACTAGGGAACAGGGAACAGACCAAAGCAGGACAGCGAACATTGAGCGGTTGCCGGTTGGCGGCTGCCCAGTATTCGCTGTCTCGCTGCCCCTGCACACTCACACTCACACTGCACACTGCACACTCACACTCACACTGCACACTCACACTCACACTGCACACTGTTCCAGGTCGGCGGCTGCCCAGTGTTCGCCCGTCAGACCCCCGTGATCTTCCCGTCCTCATCCACGTCGATCGAGAGCGCCCGCGGAACCCTGGGCAGTCCCGGCATCAGCATCATGTTGCCGGCCACGGGCACCAGGAACTCCGCGCCCGCCGAAAGCAGAACATCGGTCACCTTCAGCGTCCATCCCGCGGGTGCGCCCATCAAATGTGCGTCGTCGGAGAGCGAATACTGCGTCTTGGCGATGCACACCGGCAGCGAGCCAAATCCCCAGTCCTTGAATTGTTCCAGCTTCCTCCGCGCCCCGTCGCTCAGCGCCACGCCGGCGGCGCCGTACACCAGCGTCGCGACCTTCTCGATCTTCTCTTCCGGCGTGTCTTCGAGCGAATAGACCGGCTGAATCGCGGGCAGCGGATTGGCCTTGACCAGTTCCACCACTTTTTCCGCCAGATCGACGGCGCCCGGGCCGCCCTGGGCAAAGGCATCCACAAAAGAGCAGGGAACCGCCTGCCGGCCGGCCCTTGCGCACACCGCGTCCAGTTCCGCCTGCGTATCGGCGGGAAAGCGATTGATGGCCACGATGACCGGAACCCCGTAGCGCTTCAGGGTCTGGATGTGGTGATCGAGGTTCGGGATTCCGGCTTCGAGCGATCCTTCGCCTTGCGCGCGCAGGCTCTGCACCGTGGTCACCAGCACCGCGGCGGCGGGCTCAATGCCTGAGCTCCGCATCGCGATATCGAAGTATTTCTCCGCGCCCAGGTCGGCGGCGAAACCGGCCTCGTTCACCACGTAGTCGGCCAGCCGCAGCGCCATCTGCTGCGACAGCACGGAACTGGTGCCGTGCGCGATGTTGGCGAAAGGCCCCGTGTGAACCAGCGCCGGCGTGCCCTCCGTGGTCTGCACCAGGTTGGGCTGCAGGGCGTCGTTGAGCAGCGCCATCATGGACCCCACGGCTCCCAATTGCGCGGCGGTCACCGGGCGGCCAGAGCGGGAGACGCCCACCACGATCGCGCTCAGGCGGCGGCGCAGGTCGGCGCGGCTCGACGCCAGGCCCAGAATCGCCATGATCTCCGATGCCGCGGTAATCACAAAGCCGGTCTCGCGATTCGCTCCCTCGGCCGGGGCCTTGTCCTTCGGACCGATGGCGACTTCAATGCGGCGCAGGGCCCGATCGTTCACATCCAGCGCACGCGGCCACGTCACGCCGCCCGGATCGAGATCCAGTTCGTTGCCAAAAAAAATATGCGAATCCACCAGCGCCGAAAGCAGATTGTGCGCAGCGGTAATGGCGTGAAAGTCGCCATGGAAGTGCAGATTGATCTTCTGGCTCGGTTCCACTTGCGAGAGCCCGCCGCCCGCCGCTCCGCCCTTCAGCCCGAAAACCGGCCCCAGCGACGGTTCCCTCGAGGTTACGATGGACTTCTGTCCGATACGTTCCAGAGCCTGCGCCAGGCCGATGGCCACCACGGTTTTGCCCTCGCCGTGGGTGGTCGGCGTGGTGGCCGTCACCAGAATCAGTTTCCCCCGCACCGGAAAGTCCGGATCGGTCAGCAATTCCAGCCGGAGTTTGGCCCCGTAGGGTCCAATCGGCTCATAGTGGGACGGCGAAAGAGAAAGCTTTCTTGCAATTTCCTCGATGGGTACGAGAGGAGTATTCACATCAGCTCCAGTCAAACAAACTGCATGAGTATACCCTCCAGGGGCCGCGGAATTCTGTGACGGCTGCACATCCCGTGCAAGGCCCCTGTCACCCACGATCCTCAGGCCTTCAAACCTCCATAGAGGGGCTGGACTGAAGCTGCGGAGCAAGTCTTCCGGTGCTCCTTCCTGGCCTGCTCTCCGCCGCTCCGATCGCCACTCTCACCGGTTTTTACTCGCTCGCTGGCTGCTTCCCGGTAAGCCCTCGAATAATTTCCACCTCGCGCTGCCGGTAAGGCGTGCCGTCCGCATGGAAAATATCGTGAAACCATACCGTCGGCTTCTCCAGGATGTACGGATGCAGCCAGGAATCCCAGGGAAGATAGGTCTGGCTGCGGCCTTCCACCAGCCCCCAGTTGATAGCCCCAACGCGATATTTCTTCGCCAGCGGCAGAACGGTGTCAAAGGTGCTCCCCGCGCCGCGCGCCATGTACTCGGTGCAGATCATCGGCCGATGAAACTGCTCCAGCTCGTGAACTCTGGCTTCAAAGTCCTCTGGCCAATCGTAGTTATGAAACGAGAGAACGTCCGACTGCTCAATCTGTATCCGTGCTACAGGCGACATCTTTTCGAGCGATGACCAGTCGCCGTCCCAGACGCCGCTGGTCAGCGGCTGTGTGGGATGTGCCGAGCGCGCCCATGCAAAGGCCTGCGGCAGCAAAGCAAGAATCACTTCCCGCTTGTTGGGCAATTCGACTTTTCCGTAGGCTGAGGCGTTGTCGTTGTCCGGCTCGTTCCACACATCCCAGGCAAGAACGCGAGGGTCGTTGGCAAAAGCTCCCACCACGCCCTGCACATAAGCCCGCAAGCGCGGGTACTGCGTTGGATCGCCCAGAATCGCTCTGCCCGGCGCCTGCACCCAGCCGGAATTATGAACCCCGGGGATGGGCGGGCGCTGAGGGCCAAGCTTCGGATCGGGGTCCCAGCAGGAGTCGAAGAGCACAAACATGGGCCGGATATGATGCTTGGCGGCAATAGCGAGAAACTCATCCAGGCGCTTCTTGAAGCCCGCCGCATCCTGCTCCCACAAAAGGTTGTGCAGAAAGACGCGCATCGTGGTCATGCCCAGGCCTTCCGCCCAGCCGAATTCGCGATCGATCTCGACTGCGTCGAAGCTGGCGGCCTGCCACATTTCAAGCTCGTTCACCGCGTCCGAGGGAACAAAGTTTGCGCCCACCATCCACGGCTGCTGCTGGTACCACTGGTTGGCCCGATCTTCACTCCAGCGCTGCTGCCCGTGGAGCGGTGCGCAAACAGCAAGAGCTGCCGCCGCCATCAGGAAGAGGGGCAAATGCTCCATGCGCGTCCATACCGAAGCTGTCTTCACCATGAGTTGTTCCTTTCCTCTGCGTTCTGTGCAAAAAGCCCGAATGCTGTCCGCAAGCTACTCGCGATCCAGAGAAATCACGGTGACGCTGGCGTGCCGGAAGGCGCGCGTCCACCCTCCTGGCTCAACGGCCTCGACACCATCGGCCGGCTTCACCCGCTCCGGAGCCACCTCGTCGTTGCCATCGGCCGGGCTCGCCGCGCCCAGCGTTTGCACGCCGGCCGTATGCGCCGCGCTGAAGCCCTGCAGGCGTAGGTTGGTTGAGATATCTTGGTCCAGGCTGCGATTGACAGAGAACAGCGTCAGCGTCTTTCCGTCCCGGCTTACCGCCGCTGAAACGTCCAGATACGGAACAGAGGCCATCTCCGGCAGCCGCTTGACCCCCTGGGCCACGGAATAGGAACCCGCATTTACTTCGACGGTGGCTGTTTGCGGAATCGGCTCCTTGACCGTGATCTGCGCCAACCCGGGCGCGACAAGCCATAAAGCCAGGGCGCATTGAACCATCGTCTTCATTTGAAACGCTCCATCCATCCACCCATTGCAGGCTTGACACCTGCGCGGAGTGGAGGTTCGCCGTCTGCCTCAAGGTGAGGCCCTCCCGCGGCGCGAGAAAACCTTTACAAAAACATGTCGCTACAGCGGTTCCACAATGGCTGTACTCAGAAGCCACAGCCCTCAAGTGCCTTTTTCAACAAGAAAAAGGCGCCCTTCGCAGTCCCACAAAGGGCATGGGAATTGTGGAACCGCTCCAGCATCATAGCGGGGCCGGACAAGCCAGGCCTGAGCACTCCTGCCTATTGACAAGGTTTGATGCGAAGTGTAAACGCTTTCGCCTTCCCGATGCCATCGCCGGCCCGTTTCACGGCAGACCGCGCTCACAGGTCTTCGTGCCGCAGGATGCCCCGCGTCAGGCACGAGGTCACCGCCTCGGTGCGGTCGGTCACCTCCAGCTTGGCCAGAATGCTGTTGACGTGATTCTTTACCGTGCTCACCGAGGTCTGAATCACATTCGAAATCTCGCGGTTGGTCAGCCCCCGCGCCATCAGCTTCAGCACTTCCATCTCGCGGCCGGTGAGTTGCTGGCTCTGCAAGCGGTCGATGAGCTGCCGCTCCACGCCAGGCGACACCCACCGTTTGCCGGCATCAACCTGACGGATGGCTTCAATCAGCGTCTCCCGCCCCATGTCCTTCAGGATGTACCCCAGTGCCCCGGCCTGCAGCGCCTGGAAGATCTCTTCCTCGGTCTGGTAACTGGTCACAATCAGGATGCGGGCGTCGCGAAATTCCTTGCGCAGCGTCCGCACCACCTCGATGCCGCTCTTGCGGGGCATGCGCAGATCCAGAAGCAGCACGTCGGGCCTCATACTGCGGTAGATTTCAATGGCCTCCTCGCCGTCCGAGGCTTCGCCGACCACCTCGAAGCCCGGTTCGGAGCCGAGCAGGCTGCGAATGCCGATGCGGTAGACCAGGTGATCGTCCGCCACCAGGATGCGGATGGGCCTCGGGCCCTGCGCGGCAACACTGGGCGCGGCCCCTTGCCGCGGTGCGCTTCTTTCCGTCGTCATGGAGCAACCCTCACGCGGATCAAAGTTCCGCTCGGCGCGGACTTCAGCTCCAGTCTCGCATTGATTGAGGCGCACCGCTCGCGGATGCCGGTCAGCCCGAAGTGGCCCTGGTCCGGACCCGGAATCGCCGCCTGGTTGAATCCCTTGCCGTCGTCCTCCACTTCGAGCAGGATGCCGTCCCTCCGATATCCGACCCGCACCGCGATGCGCTTTGCGTGCGCATGATGCACCGCGTTGGCCAGCGCCTCCTGCGCGATGCGGAACAGGTTGTTCACCAGGTTGTAGGAGAGCCCGGCCGGTTCCCCGGTCACCTGTTGTTCGATCGCGGCGCCCGAGGCAACCTGCATTTGCAGAATGCAGTGGGAGATCAGCACGTCCAGCCGGTCGTTGCGCGAGAGAGAGCGCAGAATATCGATGGACAGGTGCGACTCGTCGCGGCTGTGGCGCACCAGTTGCAAAGCCTCGGTCAGCAGCGCCCTGGCCCGCGCCGGATCGCGCTCGATCATCTGCTGCGCGGCCTCCAGTTGCAGCGCGATTCCCGCGTAGCCCTGCGCCAGCGTGTCGTGAATGTCGCGCGCGATGTTGGCCCGCTCCTCGGCCACGGCGCGATAGCGCGCGTGCTTTACGCGAAAATAGCCGTTGATCGAGATCAGAATGAGGATCGCTCCGGCTCCCGACAGCAGCAGCCAGTGGGCCGGAGTCCACCAGGACGGAGCTTCCACAATCTCAATATCGTCCGCGCTGCGCAGCAGCAGCGTGAATGCGTCGCCATGGCCGGCATCGAGACCGTGGTTCACCGCCAGAATCCCGGTCAGCCGCAGCGTCGCCCCCGGCTGCATGGACTTGGTGCTCAGTTCTCCGCCGGGGTTGTCGCTGGGCAGCACCGCGGAGAAGCTCTGGTGCCCGCCGCGAAGGTTCAGCCGCACCCCGGTCAGACCGGCGGGAGCAAAGCCCACCATCTCCGCGTCGGTCTGAACCAGGATCAGCTCGTTCTCTCCGCCCGCGGCCTGATCGGGAGTGATCGAAAGCGGCAGCGGCATCGACCCTCCCCACAGCCGCCGAACCTGGCCCTGCTGCACCTGCGGCTGCGGAGCGAGCGTCATCTGGCCCGTGACCTCAACCTCATCCCCCAGGGCGATCTGTGCCGCCTCAATGGGCTTCACCTCGGTGGCCCCGGTCCGGTCTTCGATCACCAGTTGGCGCCGGTTGAGCGTGACGATCCCCCGCACCAGCACCGGCGCGGGGCGCGTCGAGTAGCCGGCGGCCTGGATCGCCGATTCGATCGACTGCAGCCGCGGCGGCGCAGGCTGCCCGCTCAGGCCCGCCGCGCACAGTGCCAGCAACCAGGCAAACCGAAGGCGGCCAAGCCCCAAGGCCGGCAGCCTCAGGCGGCCTGCCTTCCCAGTCCCGCGGTTCAACGGTGGATTCATCAAAGCAAAACCACTATACTCGATTCGCGAACCATGAAGAGCCTTTCCAGGATTGCGCTGAGCGCCATCGTTGCGGTCTCTCTAGGCTTGGCCCTGGCCGCGGGACTCTTCGTCGCCTGGCAATCGCGCGCTGGCGGGGCGACGCATCGTGGCGACCAGGGCCTCAGCGGATGGCAGCCCATCGGCGGCCACTGGAACCAGCGCCAGGGAGTTCTGTCTAACTCCAACTACGGCCGCGGCGACATGCTGATTGCCCGCCAGCCCCCAGGCACAAACTACCGCATCTCCGCCGACATCCGCTTCGATCTGCTGTTTTCCGAGACCCACTACGGCGATGCCGGCCTGGTCATCCGCACCACCGACCCCGAACAGGGCGTGGACTCCTACCAGGGCTACTATGCGGGACTCCGGCCCGACGAGCAGACCGTGGTTCTGGGGCGCGCTTCCTACGAGTGGCGTCCCCTGGAAGTCGTCAAGCTCGCCACCCCGGTCTCGGCTGGTGCCTGGTATCACCTCGATCTGTCGGCCCAGGGATGCAGGCTCACCGTCACCGCGACTCCGGATGGCGGCCGCCCCGCTACGCGCATCGACTTCGACGACAAGCAATGCCTGACCGAAGGCGTGGCGGGACTGCGCTCCTTCTATGCCCAGGCCTCCTGGCGCAACGTGACCATCGCGCCCAATTGACGCCAGGTTTCTTAACTCTCCCCGTTCATCAGCAAATTCACAATTGAATCCCCCGCCATCGACTGCTTGTCGACGATATGAACCGGGATCTGCGTGGAATAGATCTTGGCGTCGGAACCGGCCAGCGCCGCCCGCATGGCCTGCATGGCCCGCGCCCCTAGTTCCCGCGGATTGCTGATCACCAGCGCATCGGTCCTTCCAGCCTGAATTCCCATCAGCTCGTTCAGTTCATCCGACACCCCGATCAGCATCGGCCGCTTGCGCGTTCCACGATCGAACGCATACGCCGCCGCGTGCGTCGAGAACTCGTCGGTGGTGAAGATGCCCCGGATGTTCGGGTGCTCCGCCACTAGGTCCAGCACCGCCTGACGGCCTCTGGCCCAGTCCGAGAGCCCGTACTTCACGCTCACCAGCTTCACCCGCGGCGCGCGCGCAATCTCGTCCGCGAAGGCCTTCTCAATCAGCGAGCTGCCCTCCACCGTCGGACTTACGCCCACCATGCCCACTTCGCCTTTGCCGTCCAGCAGGGCGATGAAGCGCCTGGCCGCCAGCCTTCCCGCCTCGGCTTCGTCCCAGCCGATGAAGGCCGCGAAATCCGCCGGCGAAAGTGCGATCGGGGCCCCCACAATCACCACTGGAATATGCGCCTGCACCGCCTTTTGCAACACCGAGGTCAGCACCAGTTGATGCGACGGCGCGACGATGATCCCCTGCGCCTTGCCCGCAATCGCCTTCTCCACCATCTGTGCCTGCTCGGTGTAGTCGGTCACCGATTGCGGCGCCGCCAGCTCGGCATGAATCCCCGTCGATGCCGCATTCGCCTTCACCTCGTGGTCAAAGTGTTCCCAATATTCCAACCCGCCCGTCGGCGTGATCACCATGATGGTGGGAGGCCGCCTCGGGCCGCAACCAAATGTCAATCCAAGCAGCGCCAACAGCACCATCGTCCCTTTCGCCGCTTTCCTCAGCCTGCCTTCGTTCCCGTCTTTCATTCCGTCCTCGTGCCGGTTCAATCCCCCCTCAACCGGCGACTCCGAGTCTACAGTCTTTCTCAGCCTTTGTGCGCGCTCCTCCCGCGCTCCTCCAGTACGGCCTGTCATCGTTTCCGGGCGCTGCTTTCTTTCGGCAGCCTTCCAAGGCGGGTCCTGATCGGCCGTGCCCGCCCCGGAGTTTCAGCCGCCGGCACCTCCATTGCCCTTCACACCGTGGCGCTGACCAGCGAGCCCGAAGAGAGGTTCTGGAGAAAACTGTCCAGCGCGTTCTGAGCCGTCGTCACGTTGCCGGAACTGAGCGCCGATCCAATCTCCGACAGCAGGTCCTTGAAGGATGTTGTGCCGGAACTGCTCGACGTGCTGTCCGAGCTGCTCGCGGTGCTGCTGGAGCTGCTCGTCGTGTCCAGCAGGCTGGTCAGCGAGTCGTACGCCGACTGCGCGCCGCTGGTGTCTCCCGAACTGATCGCGCTGAACAGGCTCAGCACGTCCTGGCCCAGGGCGCTGATGCCGCTACCGCTCGAGCTGTCGCTGCTGGTCGACGAGGAACTCGAGGTCGAACTGGTTGAAGCCGTGCTGGGCGTGGCATAGGTTTCCAGCGTCGTCAGGGCGCTTTGTGCCGCCGACATGTTGTCGCTCCCGAGCGCCGTCGAGACGCTGGAGAGAAATTCCCCCAGCGGGCTGTTGGAGTCGGTGCTCGAGGAAGAAAGCTTCTCCACTTCCGCAAGGTATTTCTTTGCGTCGGTGCTGTCTCCCGACTTGATCGACGACATCAGGCTGGTCAGCGCACTGTCGAAGCTGCTTTGGCTGCTTGAGGAACTGGAGGCGGACGACGTCGAGGACGACGAAAGCTCCGCGAATAGGGTACTGTTGCTCTGCAAACTGGAAATCAACATGGATGTCGATCCTTCTCGCTTGGATTTCTCGGCGAACACTCGCGGTAAACCGAGCCTGCCCCGAGATACTCCAATGGACGCATGTCAAATCGCAGACATTACACGGGGCGGCGCGAGGACAATTTGCCGGTTCCATTTTGCGCCTGAGAAGCAAATCTGTCCGAGAATGGGACACGCCGCGAAGGCCGGAGTCTGCGGCTTCACCTTGCCACAAAAACGCTGCGGGCCGCGTCCATGCTGGATGCGGCCCGCGATGTTCCTGTGCCCTCTTGCTAGAGCATTTTCGCTTTTGCTATAGACTTCCGTGCCCCATCCATTTCCGCGTTTTTTGCGGAAATGGGTGGGATACCAATGAACTCCAGGTCTACACCATTCCGGAAAATGCTCTAATTCCCCGGAGGGCCGCCGCCACCCGGCGCTCCGCCCCCGCCATCCGGCGGCGGTCCGTCTCCCCCATCCGGCGGCGGGGGCGGCATGTCATCGCTCTCCTCGCGCGCCGCCGCCTTTTCGCGCTTCTTCTCCCATGCGGTGAACTTCGTCTTCTGATCGTCGCTCAAGGCCGCGGCGATCTTGGCATGAGCCTCTTCGCGAACGGCCTCCACCGCGGCGCGCGTCTTTTCGATCGCCGCCCAATGGGCCTCCCGGTCGTCGCCGGCTTCGGCGGAGGTCTTTTCACCCTGCGCCGCCTGCCTGGACTGGCTCATCAGCGCCTCGACCTGCTGGTGTTCATCCGTCAGGATGGCCTTGACCTGCGTCTGTTGCGCCGTGGTCAGGGTCAGCAATTGAGTCAACTGCTTCAGCTCCCGATCCACGCTGGGACCGCGGCTCTGCGGTTGCATCTCGCCCGGAGGCGGTCCATCGGGCGGCGGTCCCCCTGGCCCGTCGGGTTGCGCCTGAAGCGCATGGCAACTGGCCGCCAGCGCGCATGCCATCAACAGCGCCCGCGGCGCGCGCAAATTCCTGGCCGCAATCCTCATCATGGTTCCATGCTCCTCTCAACTTCGGAAAGAATGAAATGAAACTCTGCCGCGACGCGCAAAAACAGGCTCGCATCGCGCATCGATGCAACCCATTGCTTGGAGCCAGCGACACCAAATCCCCACCGGCGCGGCGCCGAAATGGATTCCGACCAGCGTTCGCCTCGAATGCCGGGCCCGTGGGCAAAGCCGGTCTGGCGGTCATCCAGCCTATTGTGTAGACGGATTTCCCGGAAATGGTTACGCGCCGGGAATCATTGCTGAATCTTGGTGTCCGCCCGCGACGGTTTCTCCGTGATCTGGGCCGGAGTGGGCAACCGCGGCCGCTCCCAGCCGCCGCCCAGCGCTTGAATCAGTTGCACCGATGCCGTCATCTGCTGCACTTCAAGGTCCGTCAGCGACAACTGGTTCGACAGCAACGTGGTCTGCGCTGCCACAAGATCGATATAAGGATCGATTCCTGTGTCGTAGCGCGACTGCTCCAGCTTCACGAACGTGAGCGACGACTCCACCGTCTCCTGCTGGCGCTTGATCTGCTGCGACAATAGCCGCACCGTCGCCAGAGAATCTTCCACCTGCTGAAATGCGGTCAGCACCGACTGGCGATAGGCCGCCAGGTCGGCATTGTAAGTCGCGATGTACTGATTCACCGTGGCCCGGCGCAGGCCGCCATCGTACACCGTCTCGGATAGCGCTGGCCCCACCGACCAGAAGCGGCTGGGCCAGTCCAGAAGGTTCTTTATCGCGGAACTCTCCATGCCCCCGCTGGCCGAGAGCGTCAGCGTGGGGTAAAACGCGGCGTACGCAACCCCGATCTGCGCATTTGCCGCCGCCATGGTGCGCTCCGCGGCGGCCACATCGGGACGCCGCTCGAGCAGTTGCGACGGCAATCCGACGGGAATCGGCGGAGGTGCGCTGGTCGCGGCTTTAACCGGGATGGAGAACGAGGAGGCCGCCTGCCCCACCAGCATGGCGATGGCGTGTTCATACTGGGCGCGCGCAATCTTGTTGTTGATAGCCGCCGACTGCGCGCTGTGCAGAGTGGTTTGGGCCTCAACCAGCGAGATCTGATCGTCGACCCCGGTGTCGTAGCGTGACTGCTCTGAGGCGACTGACTTCTGGTCGTCCTCCACCGCCTCGTCCAGAATCTGTTGCAGCATATCCTGGCCGCGAATCTCAAAAAAATACTCGGCAAGCGTGGCTTGCTCCGACAGGCGCGCGGCTTCGAGGTCGGCCGCCGACACCTGGGCGGAATACTGGCTGGCGCGCACCGTGTTGCGCACTCTGCCCCAGAGGTCCGGCTCCCACGAAACATCGCCGGGAAGCGAGAACAACTGCGATTGCTTCCCGGCCGTCGAGGACGAACCAGTCGAGGAGGCGATGTTGGACGAGGTCTTCGACCGGGTATAAGAGGGCCCGATGGTGATCGTCGGGAAATACTGGCTCCGCGCCTCGCGCACCAGCGCGCGCGCCTCCATGAAGTTCTCGAAGGATTGGCGGATCGTCTGGTTGTCGATGTTCAACTGCTCTTCCAGCGCATTCAACTCCGGCTCGTTGTAGATCTCCCACCACTTGCCGCGCAGAACCGTGTCCTGGGGCTGTGCCACCTGCCATCCGTCGCTTTCCTTGAACTGCGCGGGAGATTCCTTGAATGCCGGTGGCGCCGTCATCGTGGGCGGTGCATACTTCGGTCCCACATGGCATCCGGCCAGCGCTACAGAAAGCGCGAGGGCGGGGCCTGCAAGCACGGCAACCGACACGATCCGGTTTGGCGCCATCGACTTCTTCATAACCAACACTCCATGACCATCCATTGCTATGAGGTCTCCGCGGTTTCGGGGATGAGAACATCTCGCCGCTTGCCCTGGAAGCGGAGACGCATGCGATCGAAGAACAGGTAGACGACGGGCGTGGTGTAGAGAGTCAGAACCTGGCTCACAATCAAGCCGCCCACAATCGTGATGCCCAGCGGACGCCGCAACTCGGAGCCCGTTCCGGTCCCGAATGCCAGCGGCAGCGCGCCGAACAAGGCCGCCATCGTGGTCATCAAAATAGGACGAAAGCGAAGCATGCAGGCTTCGAAAATCGCGTCCGACGTGGACTTGCCGCGCTCCCGCTCCGCCACCAGAGCAAAGTCGATCATCATGATCGCGTTCTTCTTCACAATGCCGATCAGCAGGATGATGCCGATAATCGAGATCACGTTCAGGTCGATCTTGAACAGCATCAGCGCCAGCATCGCGCCCGCGCTGGCCGAAAAGACCGTGGAGATGATGGTCAGCGGATGCACCAGGTTCTCGTACAGAATGCCCAGAACGATGTAAACCGCCAGCAGAGCGGTAATGACAAGAACGGGCTCGCTGGCCAACGAGGTCTGATAGGCCGCCGCGGTCCCGGCGAAGAAGCCTCGCACCGTCTGCGGCATGCCCAGCCGCTCCTGCATCTCCCCCACCGACCGGGTCGCGTCGCTCAGCGACAGATTCGGCGCCAGGTTGAACGATACCGTGACCGAGGGAAACGAACTGGTGTGGTTCAAAACCAGTGGTGTCGTGGTGGCCTTGGCCGTCGTCACAGCCGAGAGCGGAACGACTCCTTTGCCCGAAGTGTTCAAATAAATGTTCTTCAACCCATCCGGACTCTGCCAATAGGACGGGGCAACTTCCAGCACCACGTAATACTGGTTGAGCTGGGTGTAGATGATGGATACTTCCGATTGCCCGAAAGCGCTGTAGAGAGACTGGTCAAGAGACTGCGGCGTGAGGCCGAGCCTTGCCGCGGTGGGCCGATCGTAGGTGAGCATCTCCTGCAATCCGGCGTTCTGCGCGTCGGTATTCACATCCTGAAAGCCGGGAAGCTTCTTCATCTCACTCAGCAAAACGGGGCCCCAGTGCGCAAGGTCGCTCACATTGTCTGACTGAATGGTGTACTGGTAAAGCGCCGCGCTCGCTCGCCCTCCAATGCGCAGGTCCTGCGCCGCCTGCAGGAAGGACGACGCAACCGGAAGCCGGTTCAGCTTGGGCCGCAGGCGATTGATAATCTCCGGCGCCGTCGTCCGGCGCACGCCGCACTGTAGCGACTCCTTGCATTGCTCTCCCAGCGGCTTGAGCGCGATAAAGATGAAACCGCCATTCGAAGAGCCCTGGCCGCCGGTGTACGCGTTCACATTGGACACCGCTGGATCTGCCTTGATCACATTCACCAGTTGCCGAACCGAGTTGTCCATCACCGGAAACGATGCGTCCTGCGGTCCCTGCACCATCCCGATCATGGCTCCCGTATCCTGCTGCGGAAAGAACCCCTTGGGGATGATGCCGATAAGATAAAAATTCAATCCAATCGTCAACAGCAGAATGGTCAGCATGGGACCCGGATGTTTGAGCACCCAGGTAAGCGAGCGGCTGTAGCCCGTCAGCAGCCACGCGAACCCCTTCTCGCTGACACGATACGCGCGGCCATGCCTGACTTCCGCTTCATCCTTGAGCAGGTAGGCGCACATCATCGGCGTCGTCGTCAGCGAGATCACCATCGACACCACGATGGCCGTCGCCAGCGTGATGGCGAACTCGCGGAATAGCCGGCCCACGATGCCGCTCATCAGCAGGATGGGAATGAAAACCGCAATCAGCGACATGCTGATCGAGAAAACGGTGAAGCCGATTTCCTTTGACCCCAGCAGCGCCGCCTCAAACGGCTTCATCCCCGACTCGCGATGGCGCGAAATGTTCTCCATCACCACGATCGCGTCGTCCACCACGAATCCCGTCGCAATGGTCAGCGCCATCAGCGAGAGATTGTCGATGCTGAAGCCCAGCAGGTACATCACGGCGAAGGTGCCCACCAGCGAGACCGGAACCGCGACGAAGGGAATCAGCGTCGCCCGCCCGTTGCGCAGGAAAAGGAAGACCACCAGGATCACCAGGACCACCGAGAGAATGAGCGTGCGCTCCACGTCATTGACCGAAGCGCGGATGGTCGTCGTGCGGTCCAGAACGATGGTGGTGTTGATGCCTTGCGGGATCGACGCCTTGATCGACGGCAGTTCGGCGGCAATCCGATCCACGGTGTCAATGATGTTCGCGCCCGGCTGCCGGAAGATGATCACCGTGATCGAAGGTACGCCGTTCAGGTAGCCGGCGGTGCGAATATTCTGCGCCCCATTCGATACCTCGGCCACATCGGAGAGCCGGACGGCGACCCCTTTGTGATAGCCGACAACCAGCGACTCGTATTGATCCGCGGTGTGCATCTGGTCGTTGACCACGATGTCCGCCGTCGTTGCGCCGTCAACGATCTGCCCCACCGGTTCGTGAGCGTTCTGCTGGCTCAGCACCGACTGCACATTCTGCATCGTCAGTCCGTGGCTGTTCAGAAGGGTTGGATTCACTTCCACCCGTACCGAAGGGCCTGCGCCGCCGCCCACCGACACCTGGCCAACACCCTGGATCTGCGAGAGCTTCTGTGCCACCACCGACGAGGCTTCGTCATACAGTGTCGGCTTGTCGTACTTGTCCGACGTAAGCCCCAGAATCATGATCGGCGAGTCGGCCGGGTTCACCTTGCGATAAGTCGGATTGGCGGGCAGGTTGGCCGGCAGGTAGGTCCGCGCCGCGTTGATGGCGGCCTCAACGTCGCGCGCCGCTCCGTCAATATTGCGGCTCAGATCGAACTGCAACGTAATCGAAGTCGAGCCCAGCGAACTCGACGAGGTCATCTCCGTCACGCCGGCGATGTGGCCGAATTCGCGCTCCAGCGGCGTCGCAATCGACGACGCCATGATCTCCGGACTTCCGCCGGGCAAACTGGCGCCGACCGCGATGGTCGGGAAATCCACCTGCGGCAACGGAGACACCGGCAGCACATTGAAAGCGATCGCCCCCACCAGCAACACGCCCGCCGTCAGCAGGGTGGTGGCTACCGGCCGCCGGATGAAGGGAGCGGAGATATTCATTTTCCCTCCGCCGGAATCGGCGCGCTTCCAGTCTCCACGGTTTTCTCCCGGTGCATGAAGCGATGCCCGATGCGATCGAAGAAGATGTAGATGACCGGCGTGGTATAGAGCGTGAGCACCTGGCTCAGCAGCAGCCCGCCTACCATCGCGATGCCCAGCGGACGCCGCAGCTCCGAACCCATGCCGGTGCCCATGGCCAATGGAATCCCGGCCAGCAGAGCCGCCATGGTGGTCATCATGATGGGCCGGAAACGCAGCAGGCACGCTTCGTAAATCGCATCGCGGGAATTCATTCCGCGCTCGCGTTCGCCCTCCAGCGCGAAGTCCACCATCATGATGCCGTTCTTCTTCACAATGCCGATCAGCAGGATAATGCCGATGATGGCGACCACGCTCAAATCCTGCTTGAAAAGAATCAGCGCGAGCAATGCGCCCACGCCCGCCGAGGGAAGCGTGGAGAGAATCGTGATGGGGTGAATGAAGCTCTCGTACAGCACCCCGAGCACGATATACACCGCCGCCAGCGCGGCCAGAATCAGCAGTCCCTCATTGGCCAGCGAACCCTCGAATGAAGCCGCCGTGCCTTGAAAGCCATACTGTACGCTGGCCGGCATGTTCAGGCCCTTTTGCGCCTTTTCGATGGCCGAGATGGCCGAGCCCAGCGCCGCGTTGGGCGCCAGGTTGAACGAGATCGTTACCGCCGGAAACTGCCCCTGGTGATTGATCGAGAGCGGCTCGGTCGATTGCTCGATGTGACTGAACGCGCTCAGCGGCACGGCATTGGAAAGCGTGGTGCTGACGGCTTTGGATGTCGAACTTGTCGAGGTTGCGCTGCTGCTCGCGCCGATGCCCGAGGTCAGGGCATTCGTGGGCGGCGTCAGAACCGCCGCCGATGGAGTGTACGCTACCGAACTCGTCGTCGCATTCGACCCCGCCGAAGAAGACCCCGACGACGCATAGGTCGAGGACGCGCCCGGACCCGATCCGCCCGAGGATGTGTTGCTCTGGATATAAAGGTCCTGCAGCCGGCTCGGGCTTTGCTGGAAATTCGGCGCTGACTCCAGAACCACATGGTACTGGTTCAACTGCGTGTACATGGTGTTGATCTGGCGCTGGCCGAAGGCGTCGTAGAGAGTGCTGTCGACGGTGGACGGCGCCACGCCAAGCCGCGATGCGGTCACCCGGTCGATCACCAGAGACACCGCCAGGCCCCCGGTCTGCTGATCGGTCGCCACATCGGCAAGCTGAGGCAACTGCTTCATCTTCGCCACCAGACGGTTGGTCCAATGGTTCAGCTCGTTGGGGTCCGGATCTTCCAGCGTGTACTGGTACTGCGTGCGGCTCACCCGGTCGTCCACCGTGATGTTCTGCACCGGGTCCATGAACAGCTCAATGCCATCCACCTGCTTCAGGTTCCCCTGCAGCCTGCGAATCACGTCCGAGGCGCTCAGCTTCCGCTCTTCCACCGGCTTCAGGTTGATTGACAGGCGTCCGCTGTTCAGCGTGGTGTTGGTCCCGTCCGTCCCGATAAACGACGACAGGCTCTCGACCGCCGGGTCCTGCAGCACAATGTGCGCCAGTTGCTGCTGCTTCTCCTTCATGGCCGCAAAGGAAATCGTCGCCGGCGCCTGCGAAATGCCCTGGATCACACCCGTATCCTGCGTGGGGAAGAATCCCTTGGGAATCACGATGTAAAGAAAAATCGTCAGGATCAGCGTGGCCACGGCCACCAGCAAGGTGATCGTCTGATAGCCGAGCACCCACTTGAGCGTGCGTCCGTAAAACGCGATCATGTTCTTGAAGACCCGCTCGGACGCATTGTAAAACCGGCCCTGCTGCGCCTCGGTGCTGTGGTGCAGAATCCGCGAGCACATCATCGGCGTCAGCGTCAGGGAGACGACGGCCGACAGCACAATGGTCACCGCCAGCGTCACCGCGAACTCGCGAAACAGCCGCCCCACCACGTCGCCCATGAACAGCAGCGGAATCAGCACCGCGATCAGCGACACGGTCAAAGAAATAATCGTGAAGCCAATCTGTTCGGCGCCCTTGAGCGCCGCCTCCATCGGCGAGTCCCCGGCCTCCAGATAGCGCGAGATGTTCTCGATCATCACGATCGCGTCATCCACCACGAATCCCGTGGAGATGGTCAGCGCCATCAGCGAGAGATTGTCCAGGCTGTAGCCCAGCGCATACATGGCCCCAAACGTGCCTATCAGCGAAACCGGCACCGCGATGCTGGGAATGATGGTGGCGTACACGTTGCGCAGAAAGACGAAGATGATCATCACCACCAGCGCAACCGTGAGCATCAACTCAAACTCCACGTCGGAGACTGAGGCGTTGATCGATGTGGTCAAATCGGTTAGCGGCGTCACCTGAATCGAGGCCGGCAGGTTCACCTCAAGCTGCGGCAACACCGCCTTGATGGCCTTCACCACCTTGATGGTGTTGGCGCCGGGCTGGCGCTGAATGTTCAGGATCACAGCCGGCGTCTCGTTCATCCACGCCGCCTGCTTGTTGTTCTCGATGCCGTCCACTACAGTCGCGACATCCTTCAGGATGATGGGCGCGCCGTTGCGGTACGCAACCACCACCTTCCGATAATCGTCGCTCGTCTCCAACTGATCGTTGGCGTTGATCTGGTAATCCTGATGCGGACCGTCGAAGTTGCCCAGGGCTTGGTTGACGCTGGTAGTGGCCAGCGCCGTGCGGAGGTCTTCGAGATTCAGTCCGTACGACGACAGCGCGGTCGGATTGGCCTGAATGCGCACCGCCGGCTTCTGCCCTCCGCTGATGCTCACCAGGCCCACGCCGGCCAACTGCGACAGCTTCGGCGCCAGTCGCGTGTCAACAAGGTCTTCAACCTGCGACAAGGGCAGGGAATTGGACGTGATGGCCAGCGTCAGCACCGGAGCATCGGCGGGATTCGTCTTGCTATAGACCGGGGGCGAGGGAAGGTTCGACGGTAGAAAACTCTGCGCCGCGTTGATCGCCGACTGTACCTCTTCCTCGGCAATATCGATATTCAGGCTCAACGTAAACTGCAGCACAATGACCGACGACCCGCCGGAGCTGGTCGACGTCATCTGGCTCAACCCCTGGAGCTGCCCAAATTGGCGTTCCAGCGGCGCAGTCACCGTGGTGGCCATCACGTCCGGATTCGCGCCGGGGTAGAAGGTCAGAACCTGGATGGTGGGATAATCCACCTGCGGCAAGGCGGAAACCGGCAACTGGGTATACGCAACGATACCCACCAGCAGGATTGCGGCCATCAGCAGCGAAGTTGCAACAGGGCGCTGAATGAAAGGCCCGGAAGGACTCACGGGGTATTGCCCTCCGTTGGATTGGCTGAGATCGCCTGTTTCGACAAGATGACTTTGCTCCCCGCCTGCAACTTCTCAAAGCTGCTGGTGGCTACCACGTCCCCCGGGTTGATTCCCCCAACCTCCGTCAGGCCGCCGTCGGTAACCCCCGTCTTCACGTTGCGAACGCTGGCCGCTCCGTTGGCAACCAGGTAAACGAACGACACCTGCCCGTTGTGTTGGACGGCGCCGCTGGGAACCAGTGTCACGCCGTTATGCGTGTTCACCAGCAGCCGCGTGTTCACAAACTGGTTGGGGAAAAGAGCCCCGCCCTTGTTGTCGAACTGCGCCCGCAACTTCACGGTTCCCGTCGTGGTGTCGATCTGGTTGTCGATGCTCTCCAATTTGCCCGCCGCCAACTGCGTCGTCCGGGCGCGATCCCACGCTTCCACAGGCAGCGTGCGCATCTTGCGCAGCCGCGCCTGCACCGTTCCCAGGCTGTCTTCCGCCAGAGTGAAGATCACCGTGATCGGCTGCACCTCGGTGATGACCACCAGCACCGTGCTGCCGCCCGCCTGCACCACGTTTCCGGGGTCCACCAGCCGAAGGCCAACCCGCCCGGAAATGGGCGACGCGATGTGGCAGTAACTGAGCTGCACCTGATCGTAATTCACCGTGCCTTGATCGTTCTTCACCGCGCCCTGGTCTTGCAGCACGATCTTTTCCTGGTCGTCCAGCAGTTGCTTGTTGATTCCGTTGTGCGCCCAGGCGGTGCGGTAGCGCTCCAGATCCATCTGCGCCTGCGCCAGGATATTGCTGTCCTTCTCCAGCGTGCCCTGGGCTTCCAGCAACTGCGCCTGGTAGGGGCGCGGATCGATCTCGATCAGCGGGCTCCCTTTCTGGACGAATTGTCCCTCGCTATAGCGCACCGCGGTAATCACTCCGTTGGCCTGCGGGGTGATCGAGGCGGTGTAGACCGGCGTCACCGTTCCGATGGCATCGAGATAAACGCCGATGTCGCCCTTGGTGGCCGTGGCGACGGTGGCCGTGACCGGCCCGCCCAGCCGGCCCCGCGCGTTCGCCGCGGATGCCGCTTGGGCCGCCTTGTTCACACTGCGGCTATGAAAGTAAAAATAGCCCAGAACCACCACGATCAACAGCAGAGTGCCCCACAGGATCCAGCGTTTGCCGGAGCGGCGAGGGGGTGCGGACAACTGGTGCTCGGACCCCACGTGCTGAGCACCTGATTGGTCTTCCAATTCAGACATTCACTACTCCGCGATGCAACAGATTTGTGGCGAGGCGCCTCGCAGAATCACAGCAATCCCGCTTTTCTCAAAAAGGCTCAATTGGCGAGTCGCCTTTAGATCTTCAATGGAGGAGACGCAGGGAGGCCATGGCAAGTTGCATCGCCCTCATTCTCGGCTCATTGCCCCGCACCCGTCAAACGCCCTAACCCGCAGGCGAAACCGGCATTTACCCGAGACTTCAGCATGGTGCGCCGCGGCGAAGGGCGCCCGTCGCGCACCTCATCGCCAGCCTCGCCGCCTTGGCCTATTCCGGATGGTCGGGCGTCATCAGGCAGATGTCGGGCAGGTTCCGGTAGCGCTCCGCGTAGTCCATTCCATAGCCGATGACAAACAGGTTGGGGATCGAAAACCCAACATAGTCGGCCTCGATTTTTTCGATCCGCCGCGAAGGCTTGTCCAGCAGCGTGGCGATGCGCAGCGTCTTGGGACGCTGCTGCAGCAGCAGCTTGCGCAGGTACGAAAGCGTCAATCCGGTGTCGAGAATATCCTCGACCACCAGCACATTCTTCCCTTCGATGGGCTCATCCAGATCCTTGATCAGCTTCACCGCGCCGGAAGACCGCATCCCCTTGCCGTAGCTCGAAGTGGCCACAAAGTCGAACGTCGCGTCCACCTGCACGGCCCTCGCCAGGTCGGCCAGAAAGGGCGCCGCGCCCTTCAGGACCCCGACCATCACCAGCTTTTCGCCGTTCAGGTCACGGGTGATCTGAGCGCCCATCTCGACTACGCGCTCGGCTATCTGCTGACGGGTCAAGAGAACCTCAAGGCCCTGGTAGGTCACGTTTGGCATGAACCCAGTATCGCCTGTTTTTGGCGTCCAGGCGCAAGCCGGCCTGTGCAAATCGTGCCCCTTCAAGCTCAACCCGGCGAAGCCCGTGTGGCCGCCGTCTATACTTGAGAGGACATGATTCCTTTCCTGCACATTTGGCGGCTCGACGTGCCGACCTTCGGGCTGATGCTGTGGCTGGCCGCCGTCACCGCCGCCTTTGTCATGGACCGCGGCTTTCGCCGCGCCCGCATCTCGGCCGACGCCGTGGGCATGGTGGCCGTCGCCGTGGTCGCCGGCATCGTCGGCGCCAAGCTGTGGCACGTCATCGACACCCCCATCGAGTTCCGTGAGCAGGGTTGGCGGGTCCTCTGGGATTCGGCCGGCTTTGCCTGGTTCGGCGGACTCACCTTTGGCATCTCGGCCTTGGTCTTCCAGGGCTGGTGGGCCCGCATCGGCGGCCTGCGCACCCTTGACCTGGCCGCGCCCGCCGCGGCCATCGGCTACGGAATCGGCCGCATCGGCTGCTTCCTTTCCGGAGACGGCTGCTACGGACTGCCCACCAAGCTGCCCTGGGGCATGAGCTTCCCCAACGGCATCGAGCCCACTCCGCCCCTGGTCCGCGTCCATCCCACCCCGCTCTACGAACTGGCCGCCGCGCTCCTGATCGGCGCTTGGCTGTGGTGGCGCGCCTCCAAGCCCAGGGGCCGGGGCGCCATCGTCGGCGAATACCTGCTGCTGAGCGGAATGGCTCGCTTCCTGGTTGAATTTCTCCGCCGCAACCCCAAGGTTTTATGGGGCTTATCCAACGCTCAGTTGGCCAGCGCAGCCTCCGTGCTGGCGGGCATCGCACTGATGATTTGGGCCTCGGCGCACCCGGCCGGCGCACCGGAACAAGAATTGGAACCAGCCCGGAAGACCGCCTGAGTTAATCTTTCCTCGATAGACTGGTTTGCGAAACTCCACCGCCTGCCCCCTGACCGCAAGAGACGCTCCGGCTGTGCCGGAGCGTCCCTCTACACCCCGGTGCGGTGCCTTTACCGCGCCACCCCCGCCGGCTCCTGCGCCGCATCGTACTCCGGCTCGGCCGCGGCCTCGTTTTCCTGCTCGTTTTCCTGCTCGACCCGGGGCTGGCCAAAGGAATAGCCCCGGATGGCCAGGTAGAACAGCAGCTCCACGCGGCTGGACACGCCCAGTTTCTCGAAAGCCTTGAAAAGATAATTCTTCACCGTGTGCTCGCTCAGGCACAGCTCGCTGGCGATGGCCTTGTTGGTCCTGCCCCTGGCCGCGCACTGGACCACCTGCAGTTCCCGCGTCGTCAATCCCAGCGAATCGCCCCGGCTCAGCGCGCTGGGGGCCGGTATGCTCCTGAACGCCTCCAGAAAGCAGTCCGTCGCCTCTTTGCCCGCCCAGATGGCGCCCTTCCTTACGTGCTCCACGCAATCGATGAACTCGGCCATCGAATCCTTGGGATTGAACACCCCCCGCGCCCCGGAGAGAAAGGCCCGGATCACCAGGTCGTTCACCGGTTCGTCCATCAGAATGATCATGGGGATTTTGGGGTGAGCCGCGTAGACCGTCGCGGCCAGGTCGAAGCCGGCCCCCGGAATCGAGTTCAGATCGGCGCTGATGATGATCAGATCCACCCGGTTGGCGCGCAGCACCCGCGCCAGATCCGGCTGCCGAGTCGCCACCGCATCGCACCTCAGATTATGGGCCAGCGAATCGGCCAGCAAACCGCTGGTCAGCGAGTCGCGGCCCACAATCACCACCTTGCTGGCAGCCTCCTCACGCCGGGAAATATTCAGCACTTTTTCTTGCTCCATCGGACTCGACAACATCGAACAACCTCCAAGGGAACCATGTTGTAGGCAACAGGAAATCAGGCGTGCGTCGCCGCATGCCAACTCAAAGGGGAACCAATTGTATTTTGAAGGCCCGGAGAACCGGTAGGATGCTGGCTCAGCGATCACCGTTCTCTGCAACACAGGACCCAACAGGCGGGGTCCACGATTGAACCTCATGTGCCCGACGTGCAGGGCACCAAGAATCAACACCTCGTTACCGGCAAAGGATTCTTGTCTTCACAGCAATGCCGGCTTACGATCAATTCAAACAAACAGTGCCGCAACTATAACCCACAGCCATGCGGAGGGCAAGACCTTTTTCCCTGACGCCCCTTACTTATTGACCAGATATTTCCAATTGAATACAAGATAGGTTCGGCACGGATAGTGCAGTCCCATTTCGGGCGCCATCCGCAAACCGGGAAAAGGCCTCGAAAGCATTCGCTATCATCGCGATATCTTGCTTGATACCAGCCGTTTACCTCCCTCCAGCGGCGAAGCGAAAGCCGGAGCGGAACTTATGCGGCTCCGCCACCACCCGCATGAGTTCCCGCCAGAAGCCTTGCCGTCCAATATGGGTCTCATTCTTCCAGTTTCCACCAGGGAGCCGCGGCCGGCGATCTTAAGTAATCATCCAGGGTAACTTGGCAGGCAACCTTTGCGAGTACCATCGCTCCGTGCCCCCCCTGACCCGCCGCACGGTGCGGGCCAACCGGTGAAACCTGGGCCCGAGGCCGTCCGCACGATGCATCGCTCCCGCCTTCCTTCCTATCCCTCCACGCTTTCTTCCTTCGGATGACAGCGCCTTCCGTTCCACCGCCGCCCAGGTCATGGCGCCTCAAGTTCAAAAATCCGGCCATCCTTTCTTTTCCCGCCCTATGCCTTCCGATGTTATGAGTATCTTGGACCGGTGTGGCGTTGTATCTGCTCTATTTATACGTGTTTATAGCACAATATACAGGCAGAATATCTCCGCTGAAGAGGGAAGAAAGGCGGTAGGATCGAACCGCATGTTGGCCCCTTCAAAGTTACTCAATCCTTTCTATCTTCAAAACATATCCCGGCCTTCATCCGCCCCTTGGGCGACCACCGAGTTAGCAGCCGGGCCCGCGTGCAAGTTATAACTTGGCGCCAATCCGAAAGGAACTCCGGCGGGGCGCAACTCCTCTGAAATGAACTTCCAAGGCATGCCCAACCATGGGCCGGGCCGCCCGCCCGGAAACTGAGAATCTTCGCCCCTCCAGGGCGGAGAACGGGAAATCGTGCATCCAATCAGGTTGGAGAACCAAAGAGTGAAGAAGCTGGCAAGCGCAACCGATCCCCTCTGGTACAAAGACGCGATCATCTACGAACTGCACGTTCGAGCCTTCGCCGACTCCAACGGAGACGGCATCGGAGACTTTCCCGGCCTGCTCTCGCGGCTCGATTACCTCCAGGATCTCGGCGTCACCTGCATCTGGCTCCTGCCCTTCTTCCCCTCGCCCCTGCGCGACGATGGCTACGACATCGCCAACTACGTCGACGTCAACCCGTCCTACGGAACCCTGGACGATTTCAAACTGGTCCTCAACGCCGCTCACCTGCGCAACATGCAGGTCATGATCGAGCTGGTCATCAATCACACCAGCGATCAGCACCCCTGGTTCCAGGCCGCCCGCAGCGCGCCGCCCGGCTCCCCGGCGCGCGAAATGTACGTCTGGTCCTCCACCAACCAGATGTTCGAGGGCGCCCGCATCATTTTCACCGACACCGAAAAATCCAACTGGACATGGAACGAGACCGCCAATGCCTACTATTGGCATCGCTTCTTCGCGCACCAGCCGGACCTCAACTTCAATAATCCGGCCGTCATCGAGGAAGTCATCAAGGCCATGCGCTTTTGGCTCGACATGGGAGTCGATGCCCTGCGCATGGACGCCATTCCATACCTCGTCGAGCGCGACGGCACCTCCTGCGAAAACCTGCCCGAGACCCACGCCGTCATCAAGTCCCTTCGCGCCGCCATCGATGCCGAGTACGCCAACCGCCCCATCCTGGCCGAAGCCAATCAGTGGCCTGCCGATGTCCGCCCCTACTTCGGCGACGGCGATGAATGCCACATGGCCTTTCACTTCCCCCTGATGCCCCGCATCTATATGGCCCTGCGCCAGGAAGATCGCCTGCCCATCACCGACATCATGGCCCAGACGCCCCCCATTCCCGATATCTGCCAGTGGGGCCTCTTCCTGCGCAATCACGACGAACTCACCCTGGAGATGGTCACCAGCGACGAGCGCGATTACATGTACTTTGCCTATTCGGCCGACCCCCGCATGCGCGTCAACGTCGGCATTCGCCGCCGGCTCGCGCCCCTGGTCGACAACAACCGCCGCCGCATCGAGCTGTTGAACTCCCTCCTGCTCAGCTTCCCAGGCACCCCCATCCTCTACTACGGCGACGAAATCGGCATGGGCGACAACATCTACCTCGGCGACCGCAACGGCGTCCGCACCCCCATGCAGTGGAACTCCGACCGCAACGCCGGCTTTTCCAAGTGCGATCCCGCCCGGCTCTACCTCCCCGTCGTCATGGACCCCATCTACGGCTATCAGGCCATCAACGTCGAAGCCCAGCTCAGCGACCAGTCCAGCCTCCTCCACTGGACCCGCAACATGATCGCCTTGCGCAAGCTGTTCCAGGTCTTCGGCCGTGGTTCCCTCAGCTTCTTGAACCCCGCCAATCGCAAGATTCTCGCCTACCTCCGCGAACTCAAGCGCAGCGACGGTTCCCACGAGATCGTCCTTTGCGTGGCCAACCTCAGCCGCTTTGCCCAGCCGGTCTCCCTCGACCTCGCCGCCCACAAAGGCGCCCAGCCCGTCGAAATGCTGGGCTATGTGCCTTTCCCCATCGTCACCGAGGCCCCCTACCTGCTCAGCCTGGCGCCCTACTCCTTCCTCTGGTTCGAACTCCAGCCTCCCAATGCCGCGCTGGCGCGATCCTCATCCCGATGAAGGCTGGTCAATAGGGCACGCTCGCAACCCTTCATTTGCTCTAAAATAAGCTTCCGAATGACGATGGCTACATCCGATTCAATTTCCGAAGTCACCACCCCCTCCGCCGCTCCCGGCAACGGACTCCTCGTGCTGCTGGCCGCCATGACCGCGGAGCAGCTCGAAAGCGTACTCGTCAGCCTCACCGCTTCTTTCCCCGCCGAGAGCCTGGTCATCGCTTCCCCTGACCCCTTCCCGGAAGACTTCGATCCGTCCGTCCGCATCGTCGCCGCTCCGCCCGCCAGCCCTTCCTGGACCCGCACCGCGGCTGATTTTGTCAGCGCCAGCCAACTGGCCGAAAAAAACCAGGCCCGCGCCATCCTCATGCTCGGCGCCGAGTCCGGCTCGCTGGCTCCCTCCTCCATCCGCACCCTCGCCGACGCCGTTCTCACCACCCCAACGGACCTCGCCGTCCCCTGTTACCAGTTGCCCCCGCACGCCGGCCTGGTCAATTCCGCCATCCTCTATCCGCTCACCCGCGCGCTGTTCGCTTCCCGCGCCCGGTTCCCCCTGGCCGTCGATCTCGGCCTCTCCCTGCGCATGGCCCAGCGCCTGGCCGGCGCTGCCCACCGCTTCACTGCGGCCAACCAGGGCGAAGCCCCGCTTTGGCCGGTCAACGAGGCCACCGTCGCCGGCTTCTCCATCGACCAGTTCGACGTTGGCCCGCGCGCCCAGCCCCAGCCCGGAGGCCCCGACCTCAACTCCATCCTTCCCCTGGTCACCGGATCTCTGTTTGCCGATATCGACGCCAAGGCCGCCTTCTGGCAGCGCTACCGCGAGCTGCCGCCACCCAGCGATCCCGTGCCCCACGCCCCCTCCACCGATGCCCCCGCCGACATCGCCCCCATGCTCCACGCTTTTCGCCTCGCCTACTCCAACCTCCAGGAAGTCTGGTCCCTGGTCCTGCCGCCCAACTCGCTGCTCGGCCTCAAGCGCCTCTCCACCACCGACGGCGATCTATTCCGCATGCCCGAGAGCCTATGGGCCCGCATCGTCTTCGACTTCCTCCTCGCCTACAGGCTCCGCACCATCAACCGCGGACACCTGCTCGGCGCGCTCATCCCCCTGTACCTCGCATGGGTCGCAAGCCACATCAACATCACCGCCTCCGGCGCCGACCCCGAAGCCCATATCGAGGCCGTTGCCGCCGCTTTTGAGGCCGACAAAACCTACCTCGTCTCGCGCTGGCGATGGCCTGACCGGTTCAATCCATGAGTGCATGAGCATGAAACGCGTTCCCGGTACCAAGCAAGAGAGTCGATTCCAAGTGAGCCGATTCAAGGAGTCAATCCCATGCAACACATGCTTGCCATGATCCTCCAGCCCGCCCCAGGCCAGACTTCGCAGCCCCCCTATGCCGCCAATACCACCGTCTGGCACCATATGTCCGACGCACTCCATCAGTCCCTGGACCGCGTTCTCTCCCTGCTCATCGCCATCCTGCCCGGTATCCTGGCCTTCATTGCCGCCCTGGCCGTCTTCACCCTCATCGGCATGGCTGTCTCCGCGCTCTTGCGCCGAGCGCTTACCGCGGCCAGGTTTGACGATTACCTCGCCCGCGGCCGCGGCGCCAGCGAATGGGCGCCATCCACTTCCCCCACCGCGCTCGTCGCTCGGGCCTCCTTCTGGGCCAGCATCCTGCTCGGACTGGTCATCGGCGTCTCGGCCTTCGACGCCGCCTATGCCACCGCCACCGCCCTGCCCAGCTCCCTCTTGCCCTACCTCACCCGCGTCGTAGGCGCAGGCTTCCTGCTCATCGCAGGCTCCCTGTTCGCCCGCTACCTGGCCCGCTCGGTCCTCATCGGCGCCGTCAATGAGCAACTGCAATACGCCCGCTTCCTTTCCCTGGGCGTTAAGTGGCTGGTCCTCGTCCTCACCGCCGCCATGGTCCTCGACCACCTCCAGATGGGCGGCAACGTGGTTGCCCTGGCCTTTGGCATCCTCTTCGGCGGCATCGTCCTCACCCTCGCCCTCGCCGTCGGCCTCGGCTCCCGCGACCTCGTCAGCCGATCCCTTGAAAGCCACGCCGAACACCCAACCGAGCGCGGCGCTCCATACCCCGACGCCCCACCCGCTGGTTCCGGCGAGTCCATCCGCCATTTCTAGTACTACAGTTGTAGATAGTGATAATCTGAAGTGGCTGTGGGATACGACTCTCCGGCGAGAGCTATGGAGACACGACTATCGGGTTGGAAGCAGGAGTTGCTGCGGGCGCATGGCCTGATCGCGGGCTTGTTTGCGC
>Ga0302320_10002168_pt1 | contig 46771 bp, 42 predicted proteins | sample Bog_T0_3_FD_202130 | JGI IMG/M metagenome (GOLD analysis project Ga0302320, IMG submission 202130) | Peat permafrost microbial communities from Stordalen Mire near Abisko, Sweden - Bog_T0_3 | ecosystem: Environmental > Terrestrial > Soil > Wetlands > Peat | place: Sweden: Abisko, Stordalen Mire...
ATAATTCTGGTGATACCCTTCCGCCGGATAAAACGCCTTCAACTCCACCACCTGCGTCGCAATCGCCCGCCGAAACACCTTCGCCTGGTCAAGCTGCGCAATGTAAGCCTGCGCAATGCGCTTCTGCTCCTCATTGCCATAAAAAATCACCGACCGGTACTGCGTCCCCGTATCCGGCCCTTGCCGGTTCACCTCCGTCGGATCCAGCGCCACCGAGAAGAACACCCGCAGCAACTCTCCGTAACTCACCTTCGCCGGATCGTAAACAATCTCCACTGACTCCGCATGTCCGGTCGCGCCGCCGCTCACCGTCTCATAGTCGGGATTCTTCACCGTCCCGCCCGAGTACCCCGAAGTGGCCGAGATTACGCCCTTCACATGCTGAAACACCGCCTGGATTCCCCAGAAACATCCTCCCGCAACCACCGCCGTCTGCTTCCCCGCAGCCGTGGCCTTCGCCTCGTCCACCACCGGCGACGGCACCGCTGCATTCGTTCCACTTCCCGCCTGGCAAGCCAGCGTCCCCGCCAACACGGTTAACATCATCGCCACCATCCGAACCGACCCTCTGGACATAATCCCTCCCACCGCAATCCCTGCCATTCCCTGTATTAGAGTTACGAGTCTAGAGGAAGTTTCGGATGTCCTTGTCACGACCGACGTCGGGACAGCCGCCCTCGGCTGTTCAGCCCAGGCCGTAAACTCCCACCCCATGCGCGAGTGAACCAAAGTTGCCACGCGCAGCCGGCGGCGATGCGCTGAAAGCTGATAGCTAAAAGTTCTTGACATTCGCTTTATATTCGCCAACAATGTCGGCATGGCGATCACACGCAGGCAGCGCGAAGTCTACGACTTTATCTCCCGCTTCGTGGCGGAGCATGGCTACTCTCCGTCGTTTGAAGAGATCGGCAACGGGCTCGACTTAAGCTCGCTGGCCACGGTCCACAAGCACATCACCAACCTGGAGAAGAAGGGACTGCTCACCCGCGACTACAACCGCAGCCGCTCCATCGACCTGGTCCCGCCCAAGGGACGCCTCAAGCAAGCCATGAGCGTCAACACCGGCCTGGTGCTGCCGCTGCTCGGCCGCATCGCCGCCGGCCAGCCCATCGAAGCCGTGCAGAACAATGAGACCATCTCGCTCGCCGATTTCGTGCGCTCGAAGGAAGTGTTTGTCCTCGAAGTCCGCGGCGATTCCATGCAGGATGAAGCCATCCTCGATGGTGACTATGTGATGGTCGAGAAACTGAAGACCGCTCACAACGGCGACATCGTAGTCGCCCTGGTCGATTCCAGCGACGCCACCCTGAAGCGCTTCTACCGCGAAGGCGACAACATCCGGCTACAGCCCTCGAACGCAGCCATGAAGCCGATCATCGTCCCCGCAGCATCAGTCGAAGTGCAGGGCCGCGTGATTGGCGTGCTGCGGAAGTACTAGGGCTTCGGCTTTCGGGCAAAACGAAACGCACGCGACTCGTAGATAGAGAGTCCGCGTGCGTTTTGAGGTTCTAAGCTAGAAGCTAGAAGCTGCTTACCCAACGTGCCGGTCGATGGCCTCGGCGATCGCGTCCTTGGGACGGTAGCCTACGATTTGCTCGACCACCTGCCCGCCCTTGAAGACCAGCAGCGTGGGGATGCCGGTGACTTTGTAGCGCATGGGAGTGGAGCTGTTGGCGTCGACGTCCATCTTGCCGACTTTGAGTTTGCCCTGGTAGTCCTTGGCCAGCTCGTCCACGATGGGAGCGAGGGCGCGGCAGGGACCGCACCATGTCGCCCAGAAATCCACCAGCACGGGCGTGTCCGATTTCAAAACATCCTGGTCGAAGTTCGCATCGGTGACTTCGACGATTCCATTACCTGCCATAAGTGTCTCCTCGTTGTAACGTCGCGCTGTCGGCGGACGCTCCATGTTTCGGAAACAACGAGCAATCGTAGCCGGGCCGGCGATCTGTACTGAATAAGTGCCTGCCCCCGAGGGGCGTACTCATTATCGCACTTACCTTTGATGCCGGGCGACGGCGAAAGTCGCAAGACGACCCGCGGTCACTGTGGAGACTTTTCTGCGGGGGTGAGTGATTTGAGATAGCGGACGACTTGCCAGCGTTGCGGTTCCGGCAGCTTGGACCAGACGGGCATGCCGCGGCGAACCACGCCGTTGGTAAGGATCCAGAACAGGGTGCCGGGCGTGGCCTGCTGCACTTCGTCGGCGCGCAGGCTCGGGCCTTTGCGGCCGCCTTCCGCCATTTCTCCGTGACACTCGGCGCAGTGCAGATCGAAGAGCTTGGCTCCTGCAACCACGGCGTCGGGATCTCTTTCGAAGGGATTGCGCCGAGTTCGCGCTTTCCTCGGAGCTTTCGCTAGTTCAGCGTAAACGGAGCTGTCCTTCTTCGCGGGCGCGGAATCTCCCTTCTGCGCGAAGAGAAGAGGAACGGCAAGCGCAAGACTCAGGAGCGCCGAAATCATGGGAAGGGTTGTCGCCGTCTTGATCGTCGCCATCTTCATTGCTTGTGGCCTCCGAAGAGCCGTTCGACCATTTCACCGAAGCCGGAGAACTCGCGGGAGACGCCCCAGCGCAGCAGGAAACGATGGCTGTCGTCATTCAAACCGAAGCCGGGCGACAGGCGCAGAGTCCAGTCGGAGGGCAGGTTCCAGGCGACTACTGGGGCGAGGTAGTGAGAGGTGTCATGCAGGCCGAAGCTGTAGCGATCGCCGAGTCCGCCATACAGTTCGATTCCGGCGATGAAATTCTCCGGGCAGAGATTGCAGCGCTGGGCGGAAGCTTTCAGACCCAGGGGGCGACTGGCGCCGATCGCATAGCCGAACTCCCAGGGATTGCCGCCGGTGAGGTTCTTGGTAGCGATAGTGTTTTCGGCGATGTTCCAGCCGTAGAGGGTCTTCGAAAGCAGGAGCTTGGATTCGAGTTCGTGATCGTGCTCCTTGCGGGCGAGGGTGTTGGGAACAGCGTAGTCGGATTCGACGTCGTGGCCTTCGACCTCTTTCAGGATCTTGTCGGCGCCGCTGGTTTGCTCGTATTCGATGTAGAGGACGGGATTAATGAAGTGCTCGCGCTGCAGCAGGCGAAAGCGGTTCTCCCAGCGGAAGCCGGTGAATATGGTGCTGTCGTTGAAGGTGGTCTGGCCATCGAAGTAGAGCTCCGTCGTCCAGAAAGCGGTCGCGCCATATTCGAACTCGGCCCAGAAGGCGTGAAAGTCATTGCCCGCTCGCTGCGTGCCGAAGGTGGAAAAGTACTCGACCTCGAGGCTGCCGGGCTCCTCGAGATAATGGTCGTAGGTGACGATGTAGGGACTCTCCTGGGCTTGTGCGTGCGAAATGAAGATGGCTGCCGCGACGAGCGCCAGGATCAGATGCAACCGAGTCGCATCTAGGAACGAACGGAACTTTATGCTCTTCATCGACAGAAGTGGGTGCCTTTCTTTAGTTGCAACTGGGTCGCATCTAGAGGTATCTTCATCATCATGCCGGAGAGGACTTGTTCTGTCCAGTTCCGGCGGAAGATTCCGTCGCAGCGCGGTTGCGACTAGTTGCGACAGTCGAGGAGAGGTCTATGCCACTACCCCAAACGGAGATGCCGGGCCGGTTGCAGGCTCACTTTGCCGATCGCGGAATCCGCATGACCCAGCAACGGCGAGCCATTCTGCGGGTGATGGAAACCGCGACCAAGCATCTGGACGCAGCCCAGCTTTTGCGCAAAGCCCAGCGACTGGATGCCAGCGTGGATCGCAGCACGGTGTACCGGACGCTGCAACTGCTGAAGCGGCATGGGTTGATCGACGAACTCGACCTGATGCACATTCACGGCGAGGGACACTACTACGAGCGCAAACTGAACCGGGACCACATCCACATGGCGTGCCTGCGTTGCGGGAAGATCATGGAATTCGTCAGCGATATCTTCGAGAAACTGAAGGGGCAGGTGGAGAAAGACTGCCGGTTCCGCATTGTGGTCTCACGACTGGAGATTGGCGGGTACTGCGCGGCGTGCTCGAAGTAGGAGAGCGGGGCATCGTCGATGGTAAGGCCATAAAAAAAGCGCCCTGGACTTTTCAGTCAAGGACGCCTCGGCAGCCCTCCCCCAGAACTGCCAAACCACGAAATGGATATTAATGAACTGCTGATTTTGTGTAAACGTCACTTTGGTAATGACGTTCTCCCCGATACGAACGGCGGCTGAGCGGGAACAATCATCGCTAGCGCTGAACCGCCGCGCCATCCAAAATCGCAATTCCTCCGCGGACGCTTAAGGAATCATTGCTGCTTGTGCCAGGTCTGGCCGTTGTCCGCCGTGGTCCAGATCTCGGCGTTGGACGTGGCTACGGTTCCGTGTTGCGGGTCAGCGAACTGAATGCTGGTAATGTCACCGGTGAGAATTGTGCCGGCAGCGGAAGGCAGCACCAGCGTCCAGCGATTGCCCCCATCGACGCTGTGATACAGCGTGCCAACGGAACCGCCGACCCAGACTTCGAGTCCGGCGGCAGCGACGGCGCGAAATATCGGGATGGAAATCGGCGACGCTTTGGCCTGCTGCTTCTTCATGGCTTGATTCGCCGCTGTTTGGTTTACCGCTGCTTGATCCGCCGTGTCTGGAGCCTTGTATCGACTTGCCACGGCGCTGCTTTCCAGCATCGAAGAGCTGGCGACCGACGTGAAATTCGCGCTCGGATTTATGTCTTCCCAAGTCTTACCGGCATCGAAGGAGCGCTGCAACGTGCCCGCGGAACTGATCGCCCAGCGGGGGGAGGCGTGAAGCAGGAGAGCCGGTGAGGTTTGCAAAGGAATAATGGGAGGCGAGAGCGCCGGAGCGGACGCTGGACGGGCCGCAGCTTGTGCGGGCACGGGATTCTTGGACTTCGCGACTGCATCCAGGTTAGCAACGTTGCGGCCATTCAACGGCAGTTGCTTCTGATTCTGGATGAGCTGGTCCTGAGTCTGAGCCAGTGAAGCGGTTTCCGTGTTGATCTGTGGCGCTTCCGATTGCACTTCGACCACCTCATTTGCGCCGGAGACCAGCACTTGCTGGGTAGACGCGAGGGGTGGGCTCTGCGGTTTAGCAGGCGTGGGGTTCTGTACGGCTGATGCCGAGGCGGAGTCGGCGCGGGGGGCCGCGTTGAGGCCTAGGCCAGAGCCGGAACCAGTTCCTGCGGCCGTTCCACCGAGCGTTCCTCCAACCCCGCCTGCGGAGCCTGCGCGGGTCATGGGCTGAGCTTGGGTGAACATCGCGCCAGCGGACGGAGCCGCCTCGCGCTCGGCCAATGTGGTCTGGGGGAAAGGCGCAGCCGATAAGTCTTTCCGCATCCTCTGGGCTGGTTTGGGAACAGCTTGCTGCGAAGCCGAGACCTGTGGAAGAGCTGGAGCATTTTGCGCCGCAGTATCTGCCGCCGCATAACGGTGCATTGTGTTGGAGGCCACGATCTTTTCCTGGTGACCCCGCCTGTATTGCAGAACGCCGATCGAAGTCACGGCCACGATTCCGGCAGCGACGACTCCCCAACGAAGAACGGGCCAGCTGAACCAGGCAATCTGAGCGCCGGACGGTGCGGGCAGGGCGAGGGTTTCAGTCGCGGGCAGAGCGAGCATGACGACATCGCGGCAATCGCCACAGTGGGCCAAGTGCTCGACTATGCGGTCGCGCTCGCGGCCGACGAGGGCATGCTCGGCGAACGCGGTGAGGAGATCGGCATCGGGATGCGACTCCGCGGGCGGTGACTGCAACCCTTTCAGCACGATTTTTGGCACGTCCTGCATTTGTAGCTTCTAACTTTCAAGCTCTTAGCTGTTAGCTCCTAGCTCTTGGCGCCACCTTTTGCGGAGGAGGTAAAGTGTCCTTCTTCTCTAAGAACGCTGCCGGGGGCGATTCTTGCGCCAGGCTGCGGCGAATATCCAGCCGCAGATCGCGCACGTCCACTTCTAAAGCTTCTTCGGCCTGGCGGCGGGCCATGCCTTGCTGGATCATGCCCGCCAGGATTTTCTTGCGCAACGACTTGGCCAGTTTATCGACCTTGCGGCTGATGGTGGACTCATGCACACCCAGCATGCGAGCGATTTCAGCCAGGGTGCGTCCGTCGAGATAATACGCCGCCAGCACCATGCGGTCTTCACTGGAGAGCGCGGCTAGAGCCGCGTGGGTGGCGGATTCGAGGCGCGAATCCGCGGACGTAACCGGCTCCGGCTGCGGAGCGGCGAACTGGGAACCGTCCTCGCTTTCTTCGTCGAGACTCACCAGGCGCTTGGTGCGGCGGTAGCGATTTACAAATTCCTGCGCGAGGACGGTGCGAAGCCAGCCTTCGAGCGATCCGCGGCCGGTGAACGAGGCGAGTTTGGAAACGCGTTCGCCGTCGCGCGTCGCGGTTCCGTAGAGCTCGGCGTAGAGAGTGTCGGCAAGGTCGCGCGCGGCGGAATCTTCGCGCGCAATGCGCAGGGCCGACAGGTAGAGCTTTTCACGGTAGCGCGTGAGGAAGATCTCCCATGCGGAATTGTGTCCAGCGGCGCAGGCCTGAGCGAGGGCGAGTTCTTCGACGCGCAGGGTGAGCAGAAAAGTGCGGGCCTCGGCTTGAGTGGCTTCGGGGGGAAGATACTTCGCGCCCACGTCACAGAGAATCACGGCAAAAGATTCGCGCGAGAGACCGACCTTGTCGCATCCGCCAGCGGCATGCAGCTCCGCCAGGAGATCGGTGACAGCCGATTGGACTGGAGCGGAGATCGGTTTCGAGGCGCGCATGCAGAAGAGAAGAGAGTACGACGAGCACCGCTTCCGATACTACTAATTCCTTAGACGCTTGCAATGTTAATTTTCGCCGCAAGGCTCGATCCTTATTTCGTTCTCACGGGGAGTCGCGATGGGCGGTGCGTCCCGTGGAGCTGGCACCACAGCCTCCTGGGACCGGGGCGCACCGCCCGGCGTGGGGAGGGAGAGCTATGCGTCCGAGAACATTTGCGGCGGTGACGGCGTTGGCGATCGTGGCTGGAATGGTTTGCTTGAACCTGAACCTGCGGCCGGTTCATGCCGGAGAGCAGCCTTCTGCCTCGGGATACAAGGTGCTGGAGCCGATCCGGCACGGAAGTTTGACTGTGTTTCCCGTGGTCGCGGCCAAGACTTACGCCACCGGCGAGTTTCTTACGCTGGATGAAGGATTGCGATCGGGCGAGGTAGTTGTGGCGGAATATGGAAATGTTCTTGGGCTCATGCGGCGGCGGCCTTTACCCGCGGTGCAGCGCGAGAGCGCGGAAGTGAATCGGCTGGTGCTGATCAACAACTCGAAGCGTCCGCTGTTGCTGCTGGCGGGCGAGATTGTTACCGGAGGCAAGCAGGATCGCGTGATCGGGAAAGATCGCATCGTTCCGGCGGAAAGCGATCCCGTGGATCTTAGTGTGTTCTGCGTGGAACCGGGGCGCTGGGTTGCGACCAGCGAGCACTTCGGATCGTCGGGCGCGACGTACGGAGGAGGGATTGGTTCTGGCAGCGGGGGCGGGGCTGGCGGCACACTCATGGCGCAACCCTCGGTGCGTGCGAAAGCCATGGGAGATAAAGATCAGAACCAGGTTTGGGCAGAGGTGAGGAAGCAACAGCAGGCGATGGAAACGGTTGAGGTAACGGCGGCGGCTCCGCAAGTGGAGACAGATGCGATCCGCTCCACTAGTTCGTACGCCGTCGTGATGGAGAACAAAGATGTGAAGGAGAAGGTAGACGAGATTGCCAAGCCCATCGAGCAGAACTATCAGAGCCTGATCAAGCAATTGCGCGACCGTAAGGCGGTCGGGGTGGTGGTCGCGGTGAACGGACACATCATTTGGGCCGATGTTTTTGCCAGCACGGAGCTGCTGGAGAAATACTGGCCGAAGCTGGTGCGCTCGTATGCGTCAGAAGCGGTGGTGACGCGGGCGAAAGGTGGCGAGGCGAGCTTGGCACAAGCAGAAGCGTTTCTGGGAGACATGGAAGGACGGAGGGAAACGATTGAGAGCGAACCGGGAGTCTACCGTCACTCGGAAGTGAACGGCGATGGGTTCAAGGCGTTCGCGCTGACCTCGTTACTGCCGAAGACTGGGTTCGATGTGCACGTGGCGAAGATGGCGGAGTGAAGGCAGTGGTCAGTGTCCAGTGGTCAGTGGTCAGAAAAACTGGCATCGATCACTGGGCACTGATCACTGACGTTTGATACCAATTTCTCCAGGCCGCAGAGTCGTTGGGGAGATGTTGTTTGGTGATGGCGGCCAGGGCTTGAAACGCAAGGGCCTGGGTTCGAGCATCGAGTACGGGATCGCTCGTGTAGGTGATCAGCTGCGGGACGGCGATGAGTCGCTGATCGCGGCTTAGCATGGCGGACTGCGCCAGACTGCAGGCAGCGCGCTCTCGCACCATCGCGGATGGATCGTTGCGCATGGCCCCGAGCAGGGGCGCGATGGTTGCGGTAGTTCCCACCAGAGCCAGGCCTTCGACGGCCCAACGGTGCGCGTCTTCGTTATTGTTGTTGCTGTTCCGATCCTTGTCTCTGTCTCTGGCGGAATCTTTGCCGGAATCGTTTAAGTGCGACGACAACACCTGGACCACGCGGTCGGTTTCAACTCCGCGGTTTCCCAGCAAACCCAGAGTCCATAAAGCCCAAATCTTTCGCGCATGATTGCGGGAGTTGGCCTGACGCACGAGAGCGTCCACGCTGGACTGGCTCTTGGCGAGTCCGTAGGCCGCGAGTTGCACCTCGACGGCAGAGGCGCGCAGGCGCTGGTCGCCGGAGTTGAGTGCGACGGTGGTAAGGTCACCGAGCTGCGAATTCCACTGGAGCTGGCCGCGCCAGGCATCGATGCGGGCCTCGATCTGGGCTTCGGTCTGGGCTTCGATCTGATCTTCAGTCTGGGTTGTGGCCCCGTCGGAGCGGCTCACGGCGCGCTCAAGGAGAATCTCAGCTTGTTTCTGCGGCTTCTGGCGATCCAGATCGCGATCGGAATACGCTGCGGCGGACGATTGAGAAGACTTGTTTTGCGGCGCTGCTGTGCTGCTGATTTTTCCCCAAAGCGCGACTGGACCTCCACCACTGGAGACCAGGAGCGCGAGCCCGACTCCCACCATTATTGCGATGGAGTGAAGCAGGCGCGGGTTGCCGGCCGGGGCGTATTCCGGCGAGTCCTGCTCTGGAAGCTGTTGCTCCGGCCGGTTTGGTCGATATACGTCCATAGGCAAAGTTTAGGGATGACCCGGAATGGGGTAAAGTTACTTCGGGACCCCGCCAAGTGAGGTTAGATGCAAGATCGCGGCCACCTCTGGCCGGAAACTGGCATCGGAGTACAACGCCGCGGGCCCAGAAAGCTTGCGGAGGAAATCATGCTTATGAAAAGAAGGTTCGTGCGCCGGTGGTTGCCCGCTTCGCTCATTGTGCTGGTCGCGGCAGCGGCATTAGCTCCCGCTGCACCGGCTGTGGCTGAATCTGGTTATAAGGTCGTAACCACTTACAAGATAGGCGGCGAAGGTGGCTGGGATTACTTGACCGCCGATGCGGCCGCGCGCCGTCTTTATATCTCGCGGGCGACTCACGTCATCGTGCTGGATCTCGATTCCGGTAAGACGGTCGGCGATATTGCGGATACACCGGGGGTTCACGGCATTGCGCTTGCACCCGAACTGGGGCGCGGCTTTGTCAGCAACGGGCGCGAAGGCACAGTGAGCATTTTTGATCTGAAAACGCTGGCCACCATTAGTAAGGTAAAGGTGGGCGAGAATCCGGATGCGATCCTCTACGATCCGGCGACCAAACGGGTTTTCACGTTTAACGGACGCAGCCAGGATGCGACCGCGCTCGACGCTGCGAAGGGCACGGTTCTGGGCACGATCAAATTGGATGGCAAGCCCGAGTTCGCAGCCAGCGATGGCAAGGGCGAGATTTTTGCCAACATCGAAGACAAAAGCGAGTTGGTGGCGATCGATCCCGGCAAACTTGAGGTGCGGTCGAAGTGGCCGCTGGCGCCCTGCGAATCGCCCACGGGATTGTCGATGGACCGGAAGAACCGGCGGCTGTTCGTGGGATGCGATAACAAGATGATGGCGGTGGTGAATGCAGATACGGGCAAAGTTGTGGCCACACCGGCCACGGGCGATGGCGTGGACGCGACCGCATTCGACGACGAAACCGGACTTGCCTTTGCTTCGGCTGGCGAAGGTGTGCTGACGGTGGTACGCGAGGAGTCGCCCGACAAATTCAACGTGGCGGAAAATGTTCCGACGCAGAAGGGTGCGCGCACGCTGGCCCTCGATTCGAAAACGCACAAAGTATTTGTCGTGACGGCAAAGTTCGGGCTGGTGCCGGCGGCGACGCCCGCGAATCCCCATCCCCGGCCCGCCGCCTTGCCGGACAGCTTTGTGGTTCTGGTGGTTAGCCGTTAGCCGTTGGTCGTTAGCCAATGAAACGCTTTCTAAATTCGGGGCGAGCCGCGATTGGGCTTGGACTGGCGATTGTCCTTATGCAGGGCAGCGCGGTGCAGACCTGCGCGGCTTACTCCGTGCTGACCCACGAAGAAATCGTGGACTTGGCTTGGAAGGACAACCTGCTGCCCCTGCTGAAGAAGCGCTTCCCCGCCGCTACGGACGATGACTTGAAGAAGGCGCACGCGTTTGCCTATGGCGGGTCGCTGGTGCAGGACATGGGCTACTATCCGCTGGGCAGCAAGTATTTCAGCGACCTGACCCACTACGTCCGCAGCGGCGACTTTGTCGCCAACCTGCTCAAGGAAGCGTCTGACGTCGACGAATATGCATTTGCGCTGGGCGCTCTGGCGCACTATTCCGCCGACAACTGCGGACATCCCACGATCAATCAGGTGGTTGGCATCGAATTCCCCAAGCTGCAGAAGAAATTTGGGAAAGAGGTAACCTACGAGGACAATCCCAAGGACCACATCCGCACGGAGTTTGGCTTCGATGTAACTCAGGTGGCGAAGAACCGCTACACGTCGGACGCCTACCACGACTTCATCGGCTTCCAGATTTCGAAGCCGGTGCTGGAGCGGGCTTTTCTGGACACGTACAACATTCCGCTCAGCACCGTAATGAAGAATGAAGATCTGTCTATCGGCACCTTCCGGCGTGCGATCGGCACCATAATCCCGGAAATGACCCGCGTGGCGCTGATTGCGCGCCGCAAGGAGATCGTGGCCGAAACTCCGAACTTCCGCGAACGCCAGTTCCGCTATTACCTCTCGCGTACGAATTATCAAAAAGAATGGGGGAGGACCTATCAACGTCCCAGCTTCGGAACGCGTGTGCTGGCGTTCTTTCTCAAGCTCGTGCCTAAGGTGGGACCATTCAAGGCGCTCGATTTCAAGATTCCTACCAAGCAAACGGAAGATCTTTACATCGCCAGCGTGGATCGGACCATGGAGAACTACAACACGCTCCTCCACGAGGCGAGTGCAGGAACGATGAAGCTTGCGAACACCGACTTTGACACTGGTCACGACACTCGGGCTGGGGAATACGCTCTGACCGACAGCACCTATGCGCACCTGCTCGACCAGCTGGCTGGGCACAACTTCGACCAGATCACGCCTGATTTGCGGACCAATATCTTACAGTTCTACTCCGATCCGAGCGCGCCGATTGCAACCAAGAAAAAGCCGGCAGACTGGAAGAAGACGGAAGACGAACTGGGCAAGCTTCGCGCGCTGCCGGACTCTCCGGCAACGGGGAGCAAGGCGACCTCGGAGAATCGGCTCGAAGACGCGGAACCCGCTGGATTCTCTCGGGAAGATCCCGTATTGAGTGGCGCGCGGCACTGAGCACTTTTCGTGAGGCCTACCGCATAGCCGCGGGGATCAAGCCGTTCTTGAACATTTCGAACCACATCTGCGTGTCGGCTGCGCTATAGATTTCCAGCTCGCGGATCACCTCGCGAGCGAACTCGACACTTCCCAGTCCGCTCGCGGTGATGATCTTGTGATCGGTCACCGCTAATTCATCCACGTAGAAATGCTCGTCTTTGTAATCCGGAACCATCTTCTTCAAATAACTCTTCGCATTGCTGGTGTGACGAACTCCGGGCGTGAGCCCCGCTCGAGCAATTTCCAGTGTCGCTGCGCACAGCGCGCCGATGAGGACGTTCTCCGCATGCAGGCTCCGAAGAACTTCGTCGATCTTCAGATCCGGTCCGCCTTCCCACCGGTTTCCGCCCGGGAGGATGAAAATTTCTGTTTGGCGCGGGTCGATGGCATCGATGGCGATATCCGGCAGTACCTTCAGGCCTCCCATGGTGACGACGGTTGCGCGCGAATGTCCCGCAGTCAGCACTTCGTATTTGCCGGATTTTCGGATCTCGCACAAAGCCAGCGCCGGCTCCCAATCCGCCAGCCCGTCAAATACAAACAGGTACGCATTTCGTTTCATGATTGCCTCAGATTGCACTGAGAAGAATACCTGTGGAAACCAATTTACGCGAAGTAGCCCGCTTCATGGGATTGAGACCGGAACGACCGTTCGGTTGTCAAATCGCCAACTCGCCGTGTATCATCGCACAACTTTATCGACCTGCGGAGTCAGCTTTCAGTCGGCGTTCTGACTGCGCCGGGATTTTCGAGGATTCTAGACAATGACGGTTGTGGACGAGAAGTTTTTCCGGGCAAGGGTCACCAAGCGGGCGGAGTTCGCACCCGATCTGTGGATGATGCGTATTCAGCCTGGAGGAGAGTTCACGTTTGTTCCGGGACAATACGCGACCTTGGGCGTGGAGCACGACGGCAAGCGGACGGAGCGGCCGTACTCGATCGTCTCGGCTCCTTCTGAAGATGAAATCGAGTTTTTTTTCGAACTGGTGCCCGAAGGAGCGCTCACGCCTCGGCTCTACAAGTTGCAGCCGGGCGATGAATTACTGATGCGGAAAGTGCCGAAGGGAAAATGCACGCTCGACACGGAAAGCGGACGGAAGAATCATTTGCTGGTTTCTACCGTGACCGGTGTGGCACCGTTTGTCAGTTTCGTGCGCCAGATGTCCAAAGACTGGAAAGAAGGACGCTTCGATGGCAGCCACCAGCTGTATCTGCTGAACGGCGCCAGCCGTCCGTGGGAGTTCGGCTACAAAGAGGAATTGACCCGCTTCGACGCGGAATTGCCCTGGTTCAAATACGTGCCCACGGTGAGTCGTCCTTGGGACCATGCGGATTGGCCGGGCGAGATCGGGCGCGCCGACGACGTGTTGCGCAAGTATGCCGACCACTGGGAACTCGACGCGACGAATACAACCGCGTACTTGTGCGGGCATCCGGACATGATCGCGAATAGCAAGGCGATTCTGAAGCGGCGCGGCTTCCTCGACAGGACCGGGGTCAAGGAAGAGGTTTACTGGATTCCGGCGAAGTAGTTCTGGGTACCGAGTACCTAGTACCTAGTTGAAAATCGGCACTGCTACACGCCTACGGTTGCGCTTCGGCGCTCGAGCAGGAGCACATCTCTCCAGATCTCGCCCAGTTTGCCGATGCGTTGTCTCACGCCGACTTCGCGGAATCCGCAGGATTTATGCAGCGCGATGCTCGCGGCGTTCTCGCGAAAGACTCCGGCTTGCAGCGTCCACAGGCCGTGAAGCTCGGATTCTGCGATCAATGTCTGCAGAAGCGATTTGCCGACGCCGGATCCCCGCGCCGCCGCGGCCACGTAGACGGAGACTTCCGCAACTCCGGCGTAGACTCGGCGGCCGGAAACCGGGCTGAGCGCGGCCCAGCCGAGGACTTGTTCCCCTTTTCGAGCGATCAGACGGCAGTCCTTGCGATGATTGCTGTCCCACTTCTCCCAGTCTGGAAGTTCGGTTTCGAAAGTTGCGTTGCCGGTGGCGATGCCTTCGCGATAGATCCCGCGAACGGCGGGCCAATCCTCCGGTTGCATGGCCAGAATCGAGTAGTCCATCGACGTGGGCAGTCTAGCTTTCGGCGGGCGCAAAGAAAACCAACACTGCGAGTTCTTCCGCGATGTCGTAGAAGTGGTGCGCGACTTCGGCGGCCACGAACATCACACTGCCCGCGGAAACCTCCTGGTCTTCGTTGTCGATCTTGAAACGCGCGCGGCCGCGGACCACGTAATACATCTCGTCTTCGTGATGCGGCCTCTGCAGGTCGGTGCCTCCGGCGGGCAAGACGTAGAGTCCGGCGCTCATCGACGGCACACGCAGGAACTCGCGGTATAACTTGCCGCTCTGGGCGCGTCGCTGGTCGATCTCGAGAAGCCTGGCGAAGAAAGCGTTCACGCGAAGATGCCTCCGAAAATGAGGTCGGTAAATTGTGGAATCAGGTTCTGGGCCTGCAGTTCGCCCTCCGGCTTGTACCACTGGTAAATCCAGTTGATCATTCCGAGCAGGGCAAAGGCAGCGGCGCGCGGGCTCACTTTGCTTCTTGCGTGGTGAGGATGATGAAGTCTGCTGTGAGCTTCTTTTTGAGTTTCCTTCTGAGTTTTTTCCTGAACTTCGGCCATGAGGCTTTCGAGGAAGTGGATGTAGTCTTTCTTTCGGGAGTTAATGCGCTTGCGCAAGGCCGGCGGCAGAGGATGGTTTTCGTGGAGCATGACGGTAATTTCGCGGTCGCGCGGGCTGAGCACGACTTCGATGTGCAGCCGGATGAGAGCGCGCAGCCGCTCTTCGGGATCGGCAATGCCGCGGACGGGATTGAGCACGCGTTCCTGGGTGATCTCCATGGCGTGGTTCATGATCTCGTAGAGGATCTCGTCCTTGCTCTGAAAGTGGTGATAGAGGCCGCCTTTGCTTAGTTTGAGCGAGGCGGCGACATCGTTCATGGAAGTGGCGTCGTAACCCCGTTGCTGGAACAGGCGTGCGGCGGTGCGCAAGATTTCCTGCCGGGAGTCGACTACAGTCTCACGGGCCATCGGGTGACATGGTAAACAGTTGCGGGCGGGAATGCCAATCGCGCGAATTGAGGGATCGGTTGATTGCGCGATTTGGCGATTGGAAACCGTGACGCACAGGTCTTGAGCTCGCAGCCGCGCCCAAGACCGGCGCGAACGGGGCTCATAGCTTCGTACTTGACACGGTTAGGGTCGTTGGATAATATAACCAAACCGACCGACCGGTCGGTTTCCTGCAGTCGCGAGAGGAGCTTCCCCAGTGGCCACTATCTTCTACGAGCACGACGCTAATCCCAACGCCCTGAAGGGCAAGACCATCGCCATCCTGGGCTACGGCAGCCAGGGACACGCGCAGGCACAGAACTTGCGCGACAGCGGCTACAAGGTGATCGTGGGGCTCGAGCCCACTCGCCCCAGCGCCGCGCAGGCTCGGGCTGACGGCATGGTCGTGGTGGCTCCGGATGAAGCCGCGAAACGCGCCGACTGGATTCACGTGCTCACGCCCGATGAGACGCAAGCCTCGGTCTACGAGCAGTACGTCAAGCCGTATCTGCATCCGGGAAAGATTCTCGGCTTCTCGCACGGGTTCAGCATTCATTTCAAGACGATCGTCCCGCCCAGCGATGTAGACGTGGTGATGATCGCGCCCAAGAGCCCTGGCCATCTGCTGCGCCGCGTGTACGCCGAAGGGCGCGGGGTGCCGTCGCTGATCGCGATTCAGCAGGACTCCAGCAAGCGGGCTCACGAATATGCGCTGGCTTACGCGCACGGCATTGGCTCGACTCGCGCGGGCGTGCTGCAGACCACATTCAAGGAAGAGACCGAGAGTGATTTGTTCGGCGAGCAGGCGGTGCTGTGCGGCGGTTTGACGTCGCTGATCAAGAAGGGATTCGAGACGCTCGTGGAAGCAGGCTATGCGCCGGAGATCGCATACTTCGAGTGTCTGCACGAGATGAAGCTCATCGTCGACCTGATCTATGAAGGCGGCCTCAGTCGGATGCGGCATTCGATTTCGAACACAGCCGAGTATGGCGACCTGACACGCGGCGAAAAAGTTGTCGGCGATGCGACGCGGGCCGCGATGAAGAAAACTCTCTCCGACATTCAGGACGGAACCTTCGCGCGCGAGTGGATCAAGGAAAACAAAGACGGCGGCTACCACTTCACCGAGTTGCGAGAGCGCGAGCAGCAGCACCCGATCGAGATCGTGGGCGCACAACTGCGCGGCATGATGAGTTGGCTGCCTGGGAGAGAAGCAAAGAAGCCGGCGGAAGCACCGAAGCCACAACAAAAACAGGTGGTAAATGCTTAAGGGAGCCGAAATCGTTCTGCGGTGCGTGCGCGCCGAAGGGGTGGACCTGGTGTTTGGGTATCCCGGTGGCGCGATCATGCCGTTGTACGACGCACTGGAAGGCAGCGGCATCCGGCATGTGCTGACGCGGCACGAGCAAGGCGCGGTCTTTGCCGCGGAAGGTGTGGCGCGGGTTACGGGAAAAGTTGGGGTCGCGATCGCTACCAGCGGACCGGGAGCGACCAACCTGGTGACCGGCATCGCGGACGCCAAGATGGATTCCGTCCCTTTGGTGTGCATCACAGGGCAGGTACGCAGCGCGCTGATTGGAAGCGATGCGTTTCAGGAGACTGACGTTTTCGGGGTGACGCTTTCGCTCACCAAGTGGAGCCGGCTGGTTCGCACCATTGATGAAATCCCGGAAGTGATCGCGGAAGGCTTCTACTGGGCACGCAGCGGACGGCCGGGGCCGGTGGTGATCGACATCCCCACCGATATTCTGAAAGCGAAGAAGGAATTCTCCGGCCCGGTAAAGTTCACTCCGCACGCCCGGCCCGCGAACGCGCACGCGGAGGGGGCTTTCAACGACACGATTGTGGCCTTGCTGCAACGCGCAAACCGTCCGGTAGCGCTGGTGGGTGCAGGGGCAAAGCTTTCGGGAGCGATTCCGGAACTGCGGCGACTGCTCGACGATTTGAATGTTCCCACGTTTGCCACGGTGCACGGATTGGGCGCGGTTCCACCGCAATCTCCGTATTACCTGGGCATGGTGGGCATGCACGGGACGCGCGCCGCCAACCACGCTCTGCACGAGACTGATTTGCTGCTGGTTTTCGGAGCGCGTCTGGATGATCGCGTGACTGGCGATCCCACGCGCTTTGCACCTCATGCCAAGATCGTCCACTTTGAAATTGATCCGGCGCAGCTTGACCGGGTGCGCGCCTGTGAGTTGCCGGTAATCGGAAATCTCGCGGAGACAATTCCGGCATTTCACGCCGAGCTACGCCACGCTTCCCTGCCTGATTGGAGCGGCTGGCGCGCGGTAGCCTGCGGACCCGAGCGGGCAGAGCTTGATCCGCGAGGATTGGCGCAGCCGACGATCCGCTTCCTCGATGAACTCTTCAGCCGCCTGCCGCAGGACAACGTTGTGATTGCAGACGTGGGTCAGCACCAGATGTGGGCGGCACAGCGTTACCGTTCTTCGTCGCCGCGCGGCTTCGTTACTTCCGGTGGCCTGGGAGCGATGGGTTTCGCCTTACCCGCCGCAGTGGGCGTGCAACTGGCAAAGCCAGAGACGTGCGTGCTCTGCGTTTCCGGCGATGGCGGGTTCCAGATGAACATTCAGGAACTCGCAACAGTGCACCGGCTCGGCCTGCCTATAAAAATGGTGATCGTGGACAACAAATATCTGGGCATGGTGCGGCAGTGGCAGCAGCTTTTTTATGAGCGCAACTATGCCGAGACCGATCTCAGCGATAACCCGGACTTCGTCGAGATTGCGAAGGCTTACAAGATTCACGGATGGCGGCTGAATGAGGCCGCCATGGCGGAGTATCCGGTGTCGGCCGAAACTGGAGATCTCATCGAGAATTTCCTGCGCTCGCCGCATGCGGAGTTGCTGGTGTTTGATTGTCATCCCGAGGCGAACGTTTATCCCATGGTTCCGGCGGGAGCGGCGCTTTCGGAGATGGTGTTTGAGGACAAGGGCATTGAGTAATTTGGTAATCGGGTAATTTTGTAATTTTAAACACCTGACGGACGCCGCAGGTTTTCAAATTACAAAATTACCAAATTACTCAATTACAAATTCTGCTTGAGGGAGCTAACATGCAGGTCTTTCACATTCGCTATCGCAACGCGCAAGGCGCATTGATGCGCATCCTCAACGCGGTTTCCCGCAGAGGGCTCGATCTTCCATCGGTGCACGCCGAGGCCGCCGGTGCGGACCACACAGTCACTTTGCTGATCGAGGTCACGCACAAGCAGATCGGCCAGCTTTGCCGCGAGTGGTACGGGATCGTGGATGTGATTGACGTACGTTCCAGCGCGGCCTTGCAGGAGCAGGTACAGGTGCATGGAGAAGCGGCGTGGGCGCCACTTCCGCCAGCTTCGGCGAGCCTTGCGGAGCAGTCGGCGCGCGCGGCGTTGGCTTAAAGTTTGGAGTCAGGATCGAGAGTGTCAGCAGCGTGATGCCTCTGGGCGAGCGTCATGCGATTGGGGAACCTGCGGTTGGAGTGCGGTCTCCTGGAATCACTTTGGCCGCGGGTTCCCCGTTTTTGCCGCGCGTAGGTTCTTTCGCCCGCACCTTCGCCCAGTCTCTGTTGTAATCTTTCATCATGGATCTCAAGCATCGCAGCCACGGAATCACCGACGGGCGCGACCGGGCTCCGGCGCGTGCCATGTTCAAGGCTATTGGTTTCACCGACGCCGACTTGCGCAAGCCCCTGATCGGCGTGGCCAATACCTGGATCGAAACCATGCCCTGCAACTTTCACCTGCGGCGGCTCTCCGCCAAAGTGAAGGAAGGCATTCGCGCCGCCGGTGGCACTCCCATGGAATTCAACACCATTGCCATTTCCGACGGCGAAACCATGGGCACCGAAGGCATGCGGGCGTCGCTGGTGAGCCGCGAGTTGATCGCCGATTCCATTGAACTCGTCTGCCGCGGGCAATTGTTCGACGCGGTGGTGTGCGTGGTGGGCTGCGATAAAACGATTCCCGGCGCCGCGATGGCGCTGGCGCGGATGGATCTTCCCGGTTTCGTGCTCTATGGCGGCACCATCGCCGCGGGCAGCTATCGCGGCAAGGATGTCACCATTCAGGATGTGTTCGAGGCCGTGGGCGCCAACGCGGCTGGAAAGATGACCGACCAGGAATTGCATGATCTGGAGAACGTGGCCTGCCCCGGCGCCGGGGCCTGCGGCGGCCAATACACGGCGAACACCATGTCCACTGTGATGGAGATGATCGGGCTTTCTCCCATGGGCTTTAACAGTGTGCCTGCGATGGATGCTGCGAAGGATCAGGTGGCGTTCGACTGCGGCAAGGTAGCGCTGAATTTGCTCGAGAAAGGAATACGCCCGCGGCAGATTCTGACCCGCGATGCATTTGAAAATGCCATCGCATCCGTGGCCGCGACCGGCGGATCCACCAATGCGGTTCTGCATCTGCTGGCCATCGCGCGGGAAGCCGAGGTCGATCTGGAAATTGACGACTTCCAAACGGTGAGTGAGCGCACGCCTCTGCTCGCCGATTTGAAACCCTCCGGGCGCTTTGTAGCCGCAGACATGCACCGCGCCGGCGGCGTGCCCTTGCTGGCCCAGAGACTGCTGCGCGGAAATCATCTCCACCCTGCGGCGAAAACCGTGACCGGCCGTTCCATTGAGGCCGAGAGCGAGAGCGCGATCGAAGCCCCCGGCCAAGAAGTGATCGCGCCGTTGGACAAACCACTGAAGAAAACCGGAGGGCTGGTCGTACTGAAGGGAAATCTCGCGCCCGAAGGCTGTGTCGCCAAGATCAGCGGGCATGAGCGGTTGGAGCAGCGCGGTCCGGCGCGGGTCTTTGAATCGGAAGAAGACGCCATGACCGCGGTCACCAGCAAGAAAATTAAGTCTGGCGATGTCGTCGTCATCCGCAACGAGGGGCCCAAAGGCGGACCCGGCATGCGCGAAATGTTGAGCGTTACCGGCGCCATTGTGGGTGAGGGATTAGGATCCTCGGTGGCGCTGTTGACCGACGGCCGTTTCAGCGGCGCTACGCACGGACTGATGGCCGGCCACGTCTCGCCGGAAGCCGCGCTGGGCGGGCCGATCGCTGCCGTGCGCGATGGCGACATCATTCGCTTCGATATCCGCCAGCGCGTTTTGGAAGTGGAGATCAGCGACGAAGTTCTGCGCCAGCGTATGAAAGAATGGAAGCCGCCAAAGCCCCGCTATCCCACTGGCGTGTTCGCCAAGTATGCGGCGCTGGTGTCGTCGGCGTCCCAGGGAGCGATCACGCGACCGCCGAAATGAAGTCTTTCCTCTGAATGAAACTGAATCTAAAACAGGTAAGGGAGCGGCATTGGCCGCTCCCTTTGTTTTTCGGCAGGTTATTCCAACCACACACTCCCCGCCAATCATCCCCCTACTGCGCGCAGCCGGAACTGAACCCCGTGAGGATGTTGGCTACGGCTGAGATAGCGCAGTCATAGGCTGCGCCGGTCGAGTCGTAGGAGTTGTATTGCTGTGAAGCGGACTGGTTGGAATTGACGAAGGTGTTGTAGTCGAGCGTGTCGACATGCTGCCCGGCATTTTCGAGAAAACTCGAATAGGTGGTTTTGCCGGCCTGAGTTGTGTTGGCGGTGAGCTGGTAAGTCTGCTTGGCGGTGGTGGTGACGCTGGTGTCGCCGTTGGAGAGCACCACCTCCGAGATGTTAACCGTCAGCGGGAAAGTAAAGTTCTGGTAGTTGACGACAGTTGTTGCACCCGGTTGGGAGATCGTGGTGTAGGAGCCTAGGGTCGTGCCTTCGGAGATATCCTGCACGTACTTCGTTCCAGTAATGTCGAAGCTTTGGTTATTCGAGAAACTGGCGGTCTGGGAAACTTTTGTCGTCACCTTGCCTTTTGAAGTATTGGCGTAGCCCGAAATCACAAAGCTGCGATTCGAAGCAACCTTCACCGTGCCTGTGATGAAGGTAGGCTGCACGTTGAGGTTCTCGGTGACCACGGGAGATGGCCCCGTCAGCGTGTTTTGAGTGACCGCGCCGGTAACCTCGGTTGAGCCCGGATCGAGATAGAGCAGCAACGATGCGGTCGCCGAGAAATAGCTGTCGGCGTTGTAGACGCTGAGCGACACTGTGTGCGGCTGGCCGTTGCTGAGCAGTCCTGCGAACGGCGTAAGGTTCACGCGGTAAGGAGTGAAGTTCAGAGTCTGCACGCCGGGAATCGGTAACCACAAGAAAGGATCGATGCCTCCGGTGAAGATCCACGGGAATACCGGCGCTAGGCCGGCCGGCTGGCCGTCGATGGTGATCTCAGTCTCGCGGAAGGCTGTGTTGCCACAGCTCTCCAGTTCAGACGCAACGTCGTTGGGCACGCAGGTATACCAGAATTCATCATTCGACTGGCTTTGCGCGTAGACATCCAGGTATGCGTTTTGCACGTTCGTGGGAAAAGTGAACGTGCCGGCAAGCGTGCTGGAAGTGGAGCTCAGCGTCACCGTGCCGCCCGAAGGCCCGGCGGACAGCGGCAGCACCACGTTGGCCGTTAACGGCTCGGTTTGGCCCTTGGCGAGCGGATAAAACTCCAGCGATGCCGAAGCATAGATGGTCGACGTGAGCCCGCAGCACAAAGTATTGCCGATATCGGCCTGACCGGATTGCGCAGTGTAGAAGATCGAACTGTAGTCGGTAAGATCGTTTTCGATATGCCACGACGGACCAATATTCGAGGGCTCGGCGGTGGTGCCGAAATAGATATTCACCGGACCCAGCCAGAAATTCGCGGTGCGGTCATATTGAATGCCGGCATTCAGGTTGATGTCCGCCTCAAGCACCACCTTGGCCCAGGGGCCGGGACAGGCGGAGGGCGGAGTAAAAGTAAAATTCTCCACATTGAAATCGAAGAACTGTGCGTCGCTGAACAACTGCACCACACACGGCGTGGTGGTTGGACGGATCACATTCGGATCGGCGCTTACCGTGTTCGCAGAACCGATCACATAAGGGCCAGAAGCGGAAGCGAGAGGAACCAAAACCGCGGCAAGCAATAGAAGCGGAAGAATATTCCGGGCGAAGCGGGCAGTGCGGGTCATGCGAAGTCCTCCTGGGGATGGCAAAAGCCGCGCCCATCTTGGCGTTTCAGGAACACAAGCGGAAGGAAGCGGCGTTAGCGCGAAAGTATTACGCGTTCGCCGGAACGTGTCAACCGAAGAAGAAAGTCTCTATCTGCAGCGTCCCACATTCGTCTCCGGCCTAGCTGTTGGAAACGGTGGCACATTCGTGTAGGTCCGCGCGTCCGCGGATCGCGCTATACTACGAAGGCCTCGCTTTCCCCCGGCAGAGACACAACTCAGAACCATTTAAGGCATTGCAAAGTATGGCCGCTCATAGCGAGCCTCTCGCGCCGAAGAAGCGTCTGGATTCGTGGAAAGAAATTGCCGCGTTCTTCGGCCGCGACGAGCGAACGGTTAAGCGTTGGGAAAAAGAGCGCGGATTGCCCGTGTACCGGGTGCCGGGAAGCGCTCGCGGTGGTGTGTTCGCCTACGCGGAGGAACTGGCGGAGTGGCTCAAAGCTCCCAACCACGTTCTGGATTTTGCCGCAGTCTCGGCCGAAAATCCTCCGCCGGATGGCGATCCGATCCAGACCACTGTGGCCGACTTACCGGAGACTACGATCCCGGCTGACGTTCCATTTTCCGCTCCAGTCCTTGCCCCTGCGCCAGTACCGTCCCGTCTAGCGGCAGCCAAGCCTTTCCTCTGGCTCGTACCCCTGGCAATGATTGCCGGCTCCTTTCTTGTCTTTTCCTTCAGCCATCGCGAGCCCCGGTTCAAGAATGCGCTCGCCGCCCCGCACGTGCCCGGCGCCGAAGCTCAGGATCTCTACCTCAAAGGCCGCTACTATTTCGAAAAACGCACACCCGCCGATCTAAACCAGGCCGTGGATTTCTTTACGCAGGCAATCGTGCACGATCCCGGCTATGCGGCGCCCTATGTAGGCCTCGCCGACACCTACAACCTGCTTCGGGAGTACAGCGCGATGCCTCAGGAAGAGGCGTTTCCGCGGGCGCTGGCCGCCGCCAGCAAGGCGGTGGAGCTCGATCCCAATTCCGCTGAAGCCCACAACTCTCTGGCCTTTGCCAGCTACTGGGGATTCTTTGATGCGGCCACAGCCGACCGCGAGTTCAAGCGCGCCATCGAACTGGACGCAACCTTGCCCCGCGCCCACCACTGGTATGCCACCTTCCTCGTCGCGATTCAGCGCAACCAGGAAGCCCTGGTGGAAATCGAGCGGGCTCGGCAGCTCGATCCTTCTTCTACACCCATCCTTGCCGACAAGGGATTGATTCTCGCCGCATCCGGAAAGACAGAGACAGCCAGAGCGCTGCTGACCCAGATCGCAGCCTCCCAGCCCGAGTTTGTCCCGCCGCACAGGTATCTGGCCCAGGTGATTTATTTTCCCGAAGGAAATTATCCGGGATACCTCGAGGAAATGGGGAAGGTTGCGCATCTGCGCCACGACGCCAACGCGGAGAAAAACATCGAGGCGGAGCAGAAAGCCTACAAGAGCGGCGGCCAGCGCGGACTGTTCGAACAGCGGCTGGCGGCCGCGCGGGAATCGTTCGACCACGGAAAAGGGTCAGCCTTTGACTTGGCCGCCGCCTACGCCGACCTGGGGCAGAAAAGCGACGCCTTAAAGTCTCTTGAAATCGCCTACCAGCGGCACGACCTCCTGCTCACCAATCTTCCCTCCAGCAGCACGTTTCAGTCGATGCATCAGGATCCCGAGTTTCGCGAGCTGGTCGCTAAAATCGGCCTTCCGCCTGTAAAGTGAGCAGCGGTAACCATCCAACTCCAGGCCCAGACCTCAGCGAAGATCATCCGCGACCAGAACTTCGCTCCGGGGAGATCGACGGGATACTTCGTTTCTTCCCGCGTTGCCTCTTTGCACTTGCTGAGCCAGGACCGGGGTCCTTGAGAAGATCGGCGAGCGTGGTGTTATCGAGGATATTCGCCGCCGCGTCTCGCACATCCAGGAAAACTTGATACAGGGCGCGATGATCGTCATCCCGCAGGATAAGGCTTCGCAGTTGATCCGCGTCGCCCAACGGCGCCAGCGGGCCATCAATCAGCCGGACGATCTCGCCGATTCGTATCTCCGAAGGAGCACGGCGCAATTTGTAGCCGCCTTTTGCGCCCCGTACGCTTTCCACCATGCGGGCATTCCGCAGTTCAACCAGGATCAACTCCAGAAACTTTTCCGGCAGATCCCCTTCGGAGGCGATGTTTCGAATCTTGACAACCTCGTGTTGATCCTGACGCGCAAGCGTCATCATCGCCTGTAGCGCATAGAGTCCCTTTTGCGAGATCTTCAATCTCGTGACCTTTCCAGTCCGTGCCTTGGAGCCCGATGAAGCCCCCATAGTATCCTCTCCCACGTCCGAAAGTCCCGTAGATTTCGTCACCCAACTTTGGCGGGGAACGTTCGACTGTGTAAACTAGCTTCGCGATGAGATTTCTCCCCCCGTCGATTGCTGTGCGCCGTTCTTTTCTACGGATATTCCTGGCCGTTCTCATCGTGGGTTCCCTCCCGGCCAGTTTTGCTTCTGCCTACAAAGCCCATCCGAAGCTGGTTGTGGTGGTCGTGATCGATCAGTTTCGCGGCGACTATCTCGAGCGCTACCGCGATCAGTTCGGCGAAGGCGGATTCCGTCTTCTCCTCGATCACGGCGCCAACTTCACGGACTGCAACTACGACTATGCCAACACCCGCACCGCGCCTGGCCACGCCACGCTCTTCACCGGCGCCTACAGCAATGGTCACGGCATTGTGGCGAACGAATGGTGGGATCTAAAGAAAAAGAAAATGGTCACCTCGGTGGAGGACGACGATACCAAGCTTGTCGGCATTGCCGAAGACAAGACCGGGGCATCGCCGCACAACCTTCTCGCTGACACTCTGGGGGACGAACTCAAACTTGCTACGCAAGGGCAGGCGCGAGTCTTCAGCCTTTCGCTGAAAGACCGCGCTGCCGTGCTGCCCGGCGGCTTCGCAGCCGATGCCGCTTACTGGATCGATCCGAAAAGCGGCGCGTGGGTGACTTCCACTTACTATCGCCACGACTTGCCTAAGTGGGCGCAGGATTTCAACGCCGGCAGTCGGGCGGCGAAATATTGGGATCGGGACTGGAAGAACACGAACGGAGACACACTGCGTTCGACCGCGCATCGCAAGAGTAAAGACGGTTCCGACGCGGGCTTCTACGAGGTCGTCGGGTCCACTCCCTTCGCCAATGAGTACGAACTGGAATTCGCCAAGGAATTAGTTGTCTACGAAAATCTCGGCGCCGGGCAGGCTACCGATTTGCTCGCCATCAGTCTTTCCGCGAACGACATTCTCGGCCACCAGGTCGGTCCCGATTCGCCAGAGATGGCCGCCATGGCGCTCGCGCTCGATCGTGAACTCGCCGACTTCTTCAGCTTCCTCGGCCATCAGGTCGGCCTCGCGAACGTGTGGATCGCTCTCTCGGCGGACCATGGTGTTTCGGCGTTGCCCGATGCCGCGAAGAAGCTCCGCATTCCCGCCGCCAATCTGGACGCGGGCAAACTCGAAGCGCAAATCAATAGCGCTCTGACGGCGAAGTTTTCTCCCGGTCACGCCGCCGCCTACATCAAGCTCGATTATCCGTTGGCGTGGCTCGACCACGATGCCTTCGCCGCCGCTCACCTCAAGGAGCGCGACGCCGAATCCGCCGTCGGCGAAGCAATGAAGCAGGCCGGACTGCGCGACTACTTCACCAAGTCACAACTCGCGGAAGGCGAAGTCCCCGCGACCGCTCTCGGCAGAAAGTTCTTGAACAGCTACTCACCCGAAGGCGGCTGGTATGTGATGGGAGTCCCGGAGCCCTACACCGTCGGCCCCGCGAGAGGTACGGACCACGCTTCGCCCTACACTTACGACACGCACGTGCCGCTGGCTTTCTATGGACTGCCGTTTCGAACGGGCACGTATCGCTCCCACGCCGAACCGGTCGATCTCGCAACCACGCTAGCGTCGCTGCTCGGCATCAATGCTCCCACGCATGCCGTAGGACGCGTGCTTACCGAGGCGATTGCCCCGCCTCATCAGGCAGAGAATGCTGCGCGATCTCCGAATGCTGGTTCCCCCAATCCTGGATCTCCTAATGAAGGAGCGCCGCGGTGACGTCCTCCTCCGAAAACGGCGGCAAGTCCTCTCTCGATCTCAGCGTGAGCTTCGCTGGCGTCGAGCTCAAGAATCCCATCATCGCGGCCAGCGGAACCTTCGGCTACGGCGTCGAGTTCGAGGATGTGGTCCATCTCGACAAGCTGGGTGGATTCGTGGTCAAAGGTCTCTCCCGTGAGCCGATGATCGGCAATCCGCCGCCGCGCCTGTGGGAAACCGCTGCCGGCATGCTCAACGCCATCGGCCTGCAGAACATCGGCGCAGCGGCGTTTCTCGAGGAGAAGCTGCCCAAACTCCGGCAGATCAAGAACATCGTGGTGTTGGCCAACGTCTTCGGCTACACCCGCGAAGACTACGAAAGAACCATCGAGATCCTCAACGACGGCGAAGGCATTGCCGCTTACGAACTGAACGTCTCCTGCCCCAACACGGCGCACGGCGGCCTGCAATTCGGCAGCGATCCCCGCTCCCTCGATGAAGTTGTGACCACGGCAAAACGCGCCGCGCGTCGGCCATTGATCGTCAAGCTCTCACCCAACGTGACCAGCATCGCGCAGATGGCTCACATCGCGCAGGAGGCGGGCGCTGACGCCATCTCGCTGGTCAACACTTTCGTGGCCATGGCCATTGACGCCGACACGCGCAAGCCGCGCATCGCCAACGTCACCGCCGGACTTTCGGGCCCGGCCATCAAACCGATTGCCCTGCGCATGGTCTACGACGCCGCGCACGCGGTGAACATTCCAGTCATCGGCATGGGAGGCATTTCAACCGCGGCCGATGTCGCCGAGTTCATGCTCGCGGGCGCAACCGCAGTGCAGATCGGCACCGCCAGCTATTGGGATCCCTGCGCCACCGAGAAGATCGTCGACGAACTGCAGACCTGGTGCGAGGATCGCGGCGTCACCCGCCTGGCAGACCTCATCGGGGGCATGATCGTGGAGTAGAGAAGCAACTAGCTTAACGCCCGCGCGCGTACCAGATCGACCCCGGAGACTTGTAATTGCTGCCCTCGCCCCACACCACGTGGGTGTTCCCGAGATTGTCGATCGCCATCGAGAAGTAGTCTCCGAAAGGAAACTTAAAGCCCTCAGGCAGGATGTAGTCGTAGCCCCGCGCCGGACCGGAAAGTTGCGTCTCGGCCGACCACGTCGCGCCACCGTTGCTCGAACTGCGATGGAAAACGTTCCACAGCGGCTGATTTGGCACAGCATGGTAGCGCGTATCCATCCATGCGATGCGCACATCGCCCGCCGCGCCCGCGGTGATCGCTGGAAAGCCGTGCTCCACCTGATCATCCGCGGTTGAGACGTCCGCCTTTGCCGACCAGCTTGCCCCGGCCGTGGTGGAAGACGAAAAGTAAATTCGTTCGGGTCCGCCGTGCGTCGTGCCCGCATTCCACAGTGCATAGACGGTTCCCGCCGCATCGGACGTCAGCGCAATCTGTGCGCCGAGAAATTCGGCCTCGCATCCTTGCGCCCCACAACCCGGCGGCGCGCTCGAAACGTCCAGCAGGACCGTGTTCCAAGTCCGTCCCGCATCCGCCGACCGGCTGACGTAAACGCTCACCGGGCGAGTATTGAGTTCCTGCCGTGCGTAGGCTGTCCAGGAAAAATAGACGTCGCCAGTCGCATCCACAGTGGCGCCACCCGCCAGCGACCAACCCGGCCCGGCATTCGGATTCACCGTCACTGAAGCGAAGTTCTGCGCGTAATCATGCGATGTGGCCACCAGAAAATTCTCGTCATGATTGAATCCCACGTATATATCGGGGCCATGCACCGCCAGCACCGGCTTGTCGGCGTCTTCGTTGTCACGCGAGTGCTCCGCGATCGCGAGATACCAGCTCGCGCCGAAGTCCTGCGACCTGGCCACCATCACATCGTGCTTGTTGTTCTGCAGCCAGGAAACGTACACCGTCTGCCGGTCCACCGGGTCCACCACAATCTGCGGATCAAACTGGCCGGTCGAAGAAGCCACCAGAGCATGCGGCGCCTGCCACGATAATCCGTTGTCGTTGCTGACCTGCAGAGCCATGGTGGGTGCGGTGCACGCCGGGCAGTCGCTTACCGCGCCATACTGCGGAAATAAAATATAGATGTGCCCGTGGCCATCCGCCGCCAGCGCGGGCTCCCATTGATCGCCCGTAGTGTAGCCGACACGCCGCTGCGGACTGAAGCTCGAAACCGCCAGCGCCGCCTGCGCACTTGCCAGCGCTAAAAGCAGGCAGATGGCAAACTTATGCACACTCCGGGCGCGGCGGGATCCTGAAACCACAGAACTTCTCCTGGGACAACTGCTGCGACAACCATGCCGAACTTTATCCTGAATCCTTCCGCAAGGTCAATTGCCCGAGAAGGCCACAAGGTACCCATGTAGCGTCAGGCGCCCTCGGCTGTCGGGTCGAAGCGAAGCTCGACGCCCTCCCCGCCAAAGGCAGAAGCCCCGCGTGACTTTCTCGCGATTTCGTCATCTAATAGGAGCGGGTTCAGTGGGGCGAAGACGCCAACAAACAGCCGCCGGAGCCTGCCCTGTTTTGCCGAAGCCCCGAGCGAAGCCGAGGGGGAAGTCGAAGGAGCCTGCCCTGAGCGAAGTCGAAGGGACGGCGGCGCTACGAAGGACGAGGAGCAATCTTACGATGGAGAAAGCCACTTTTGCAGCGGGATGTTTCTGGGGAGTGGAAGCCACCTTCCGTGCGTTGCCCGGCGTGCTATCCACGCGCGTGGGCTACATCGGCGGGAACACGGACAATCCCACCTACAAGGAAGTTTGCACTGATCGCACCGGCCACGCCGAAGCCGTGGAAGTGGAATTCGATCCCGCCAAGATTCACTATACCGATCTGCTGAAAGTCTTCTGGGAGAACCACGACCCAACGCAACTCAACCGTCAGGGACCGGACTGGGGCACGCAATACCGCACCGCCATCTTCTTCCACACGCCGGAGCAGCAAACTGCGGCGCAAGGCTCGAAGGAAGCGCTGGAAAAATCCCATCGCTACTCCAAGCCGATCGCGACCCAGATCGTCCCCGCCGTGACCTTCTATCCCGCCGAGGACTATCACCAGCAGTATCTGGAGAAGCGCGGCCTCGCGAGCTGCCACATCAAGGCGTAGAAGGGCAATTGGGTTTTTAGTTGGGCCCTAGCCGGGCACTTCACGCTCTAGCGGGTTCTCGCGGTCCGAAGAAGGAAAGCAGCACAAACCCGCCAACATAGAACGGCAGGCTCTGCTGAAAACTACAGCCCATGAAGCGCAGGATCAAGCCGAACAGCGCCAGGGCTTCGCATAGCGCGTAGGTGGTGATGTAACCGCTCTTCCAGTGATTCAACGTGACCGAGTCGTCGGGATGAACTACCAGGTTTTCCGCGGACCGCAGCACCAGCGTGCGCCGTACCACGAAAATTACGCCCACCAGCGCAACTCCCGCAGTGGTAAAAACGTAGCTCAGGGAAGCATCGATGGCTCGAGCACTGTGACGCAGAACTTCGCCCACGACAGCATAGAGCAAAATGCTGCCCAGCATGGTCCACTGCACCGCCCGCAGTGTTCTGATAGCCCCCCGCATTGCGTCCATTCTCGCGCAGTTTCCCGGAAGTGACCAGCAATCTTTCAGGCAGAATCCGCTTCGGCAATATCGTTCTTTGCAGGTTGGAGATTCTTGCGGCCTAGCGATGATGTTGGTTTGCGCGCAGTCCCGGGTGGACGGCTTCCGGTGAGATCGACAAAAGCTGTGGACTGGATTCGAAGAATTACGTCCCGGTGATCTTCACTCGAAGTTCTTCGGGCAGGCGTTCTCGAATCTCCGGAGGCAAGCGATCGTGCACGCGCCGCGCCCCTTGCTTGGCCGCATCGAGCACCGTGACCGGCGCCGGCGTAGCCACCGCTACCACCAGCCAGATCAGCGCGGAGAGCGCAAATCCCGCCAGCGCCGCAATCTCCAGCCAGAACGCGTGCCGGGGACCAAAGTGGCGGATCACTCCAAACGCCAGCAGAAACACGCCGCCCGAAACCGAAGCCAGCGCGATCAGGCCCACGTCGATCATGCGGTGCATCCGCTGCCGTCCGCGGCAGCGTTCGCATTCCACAAAATGGCTTTCGTAGTCGCCGCGCATCTCCAGCGCCAGGCCGGAAATGTCGTAGCGCCAGCCCGCCAGGATCTTGCCTACGATCGGATCAATGCACAGCTGACTCATAAGGACTACAAATTGTCATTCCGAACAAGCGTTCTTTGCGCGGTGAGGAACCTGGGCGAGCCGCGCGAAGCGGCGCGTTTTTGCGCCGCAATAACCGCGGGCTTGGCTCGCTTCCTTTTACTACAACCGGATCGGCGGCAAAACCTCGGACTGCACCGCCACCAGCACGCGATTCTGAAACAATCCGCCCCGCTCGGCCAGCGCCTGTTCTGCCTCTCGCCGCGCTATTTCCGGGTGATTGTTCTGCTCTGATAGATGCGCCAGCACTACAAACGCTGCACTATTATCATAGTCGCTGGTGAAGAAATCCGCGAGTTTCTTGTTCGACAAATGTCCCACATTGCTGGCCACGCGCTGCTTCACCGCCCACGGATACGATCCTCCGCGCAGCATCTCCACATCGTGGTTGGACTCCATGATGAGCACGTCTGACCCGCGCAAGTGGTCGCGAACATTCACCGGCAGGTAGCCCAGATCGGTGGCCACGCTCACCTTCGCGCCCTCGACGCGAAACGTGAACCCCACCGGATCGGCCGCGTCGTGGGGAATGGTGAAAGGCTTCACCTCAATGTCGCCAATCTGAAAGCTGCGCCCCGATTCGAAACGCTCCAGCCTCTCCAGTTGCGGCCGCTCGCCGTTCACCGTCCGCATGGCCCGCGCCCACGCCGCGTGCGTTGCTCCCGTCATAAAGATTGGGATGCGCAACTTCTTCGCCAGCGTTGCTAAACCGTAAACATGATCGGAATGTTCGTGCGTGATCAGAATCGCCGCCAGCGCTTGCGGATCTTCCCCCAGCGACTTCAAGCGCTTGAAAGTCTCCCGGCAGGAGATGCCGGCGTCCACCAGAATCTTGGTGCGCGCGCTGGCCACGAACGCACAATTCCCCCGGCTGCCGCTGGCCAGCATCGAAACCGTTACACACATGCTGGGAGCATACTCGTCCCGCCTGTGGATTAGGGAGTAACTTCTTGGTTATCCGATACCTAAGAGCGGACTTCGGACCTCCGCCCTCAGACCCGTCCCGATCCGCCTGACGCCCGAGGTCCGACGTCCGACGTCCGTTCTATTTCCCTTGCCGCAAATTATCGATCACCCCGCGCATCAGCGACCCCCCGTAAGCCCCCGCAATCCCTGTCAGCGATGCCAGAAACGATCCGTAGATCTGCGCCCGCGTCGGCTTCACGGTCCGGATCAGATAAGCTCCGAGTTCAGTCAGAGGAATGAACACGCCCACGATCACCACCCACCGCCACGGCCAGCGAGAACGCAGCAACCCCAGCAGCATGCAAGCCGCCAGCACCAGCAGCGCGGTGAAAAGCAGGTCGTCGAGGATAACATCCAACCACCCCGTGCCCACCCCCGCCAGCGCCGCCAGAAGATAGAACGGCACGTCGCTGCGGACGGACGACGAGCCTCCTGCAGTTGCCACGGTCGCTCCTCGGTTTTAACTAGAAGCTATCTCACAAATGGCCTCGGGAAGGGCACGACTTTAGTCGTGCCGCCCAGGCCCAATAAAGACGCGGGCTTTAGCCCCTGAGGGAGCGGGCGCTGTACCCCTTCGGTTCTTTATGAGAGGGCTTCCAGGTACCAGGTACTAGGTACTGGGTACTGGTGACTAGTACCGATAAAACCCTCTCCCGCTCTTCCTCCCCAGCCACCCCGCATCCACCATCTTGATCAGCAGCGGACACGGCCTATATTTCGGATCTCCCAACCCCTCCTGCATCACCCGCATGATGTCGAGGCAAACGTCGAGCCCAATGAAATCGGCCAGAGTCAGCGGCCCCATGGGATGCGCCATGCCCAGCTTGAACACCTCGTCCACCGCCTCAGCCGTAGCCACGCCTTCCATCACCGCAAACATAGCTTCGTTGAGCAGCGGCATCAGCACGCGGTTCGAGACAAATCCCGGCGCGTCATTCACCTCCACCGGCGTCTTCTCCAGCTTCACCGCCAGCTCGCGCACCGCGGCAAACGTTTCCTGGGAAGTAGCCAGCCCGCGAATCACTTCCACCAGCTTCATCACCGGCACCGGATTAAAGAAGTGCATGCCAATCACTTTCTCCGGCCGCTTGGTCAGCGCCGCAAGCTTGGTAATGGAGATCGACGAAGTGTTCGAAGCCAGAATCACCTCCGGCCGCGCCAGCCGGTCGAGATCGCGAAAAATCTCCGTCTTGATTTCAAACTTCTCGGTCGCCGCCTCCACGATGACGTCGCACTCCGCCAGCTTGCCGCGCTCGGTCACCCCCTCGATCCTCTTCAACGCGGCAGCCTTCTCCTCCGCCGTGACCTTGTTCTTCGCAACCTCCCGCTCCAGGTTCTTCGTGATCGTCGCCAGCCCGCGCTCCAGAAAGCGCTGCTCTACATCGCACAACACCACCGAAAATCCACTTCGCGCAAACACGTGAGCAATGCCGTTCCCCATCGTCCCCGCGCCGATTACCCCTACAGCCTTGATGTCCAAGAGTTCACCTCTCGCGAGAGCGCCACACACTGCGCCTTGCCGAGTCTAAGAAAACGTTTGAGTCTACCACCGCCAGCCCTGTCTCCGCCCAATTCGCGCAGTAAACAGGAATGATTAATGATTTCTCTGTGTCTCTGTGTCTCTGTGGTGAAGAGATTTCGCAGGGGCCCCACAATCACGCGTTCGGCTCACTTCCTTGTTGCCTCGCTACCCGGCGTATCATGAAGGGTCTTCATCTCCGAGAATCTCTTTAAGAGGTCGCTCCTTCATGCCCGTCACCACCATCATCGAACCATTCCGCATCAAGAGCATCGAACCCATCCGCTGGACCACCCGCAAACAGCGCGAACAGCGCCTCGAAGCCGCGTATTACAACCTCTTCCTCCTGCCCGCGGACGACGTTCTGATCGATCTGCTCACCGACTCCGGCACCGGCGCCATGTCCACCCATCAGTGGGCCGCAATCATGGAAGGCGACGAGAGTTACGCCGGCAGCAGAAGCTTTGACCGCTTTCGCGACTCCGTGCAGAACATCTTCGGCTACAAACACGTCATCCCCACGCACCAGGGCCGCGCCGCCGAGCGCATCCTGTTTTCCGTGGCCTGCAAAAAAGGCGACGTCGTCCCCAACAACACCCACTTCGACACCACTCGCGCCAACGTCGAGTTCGTCGGCGCCGAAGCCGTCGATCTCGTCATCCCCGAAGGCCACCAGCCCAGCCTGTCTCATCCCTTCAAAGGCAACATGGACGTTGCCGCCCTCGAATCCTTGATCCAGCGCGTGGGCCGCGAACGCATTCCTCTGGTCATGCTCACAGTCACCAACAACTCCGGCGGCGGCCAACCCGTTTCCATGGAGAACGTCCGCCAGGTCAGCGCCGTGTGCAAACGCTTCGGCATCCCGCTCTACTTCGATGCCTGCCGCTTTGCCGAGAATGCCTGGTTCATCAAGCTGCGCGAAAAAGGTTACGAATCCAAGACTCCAAAACAGATTGCCCAAGAGATGTTCCGCTACGGCGACGGCTGCACCATGTCGGCCAAGAAAGACGGCATGGCCAACATCGGCGGCTTCCTCTGCACCAATGACAACCTGCTGGCCCAGCAGGAGAAAGACCTTCTCATTCTCACCGAGGGTTATCCCACTTACGGCGGCCTCGCGGGCCGCGATCTCGAAGCCATCGCCGTCGGCTTGCAGGAAGCGCTGGAGGAAGACTACCTGCGTTACCGCATCGCCTCCACCGCGTATCTCGGCAATCACATCGCCTCGCAGGGCGTGCCCATCGTGCAGCCGCCCGGCGGTCATGCCATCTATCTCGACGCCCGCGCCTTCCTGCCTCACATTCCGCCCGATCAATTTCCCGGCGTAGCTCTGGCCGCCGAGCTTTACCTCGAAGGCGGAATCCGCTCCGTCGAAATCGGCACCCTCATGTTCGCCGCCGCCGCGCAAATGGATCTGGTACGCCTGGCCATTCCCCGCCGCGTCTACACTCAAAGCCACATCGACTACGTCGTCGAAATCATTCTGGAAGTCTGGAAGCATCGCGCCAGCATTCCCGGCATGCGCCTGACCTACGAAGCCCCGTTCCTGCGCCACTTCACCGCGCATCTGGAACCGGTGCCGGTGGCCGTCGCGCACCGCTCGTAGCGCCGCCGTCCCGGCGGCAAGACTAATCGAATGCGGGTGCCCCATCCTAACGTCGCGCACTTTGCGACGTTAGGGTGGGGATTTTGAATTCTTCGGTCAGCGAGAAACAGCACCCTAAGAAACCTGGCGGATGGCCCGTCCAAGCTTCGCTTGGGTGGGGTTCCCACAGTGAGATACCATCACGCTATGAAATCCCTCACTACAACGGCGATCCTGCTTCTGTTTTGTCTTCTGAATGGAGCGCACGCCCAAGTTCCGGCCAAGCCGTCAACCACTTCAGCCGATAGCCAACCCGCCGAAACTCCCCCCACTGTCGTCGATCTCACGCTCCCGCAACTTCTGAAAGCCATTCCCCAATTGCGCGGACTTAAGCCCGCAAAAGATCAGCAAGAGCTCCCCGCTCTTCTCGAGAAAATTGGCGAGAAAGCGGAAGCCCTATTTCACAAGACGCCCAACCTCCTATCGCATGAAGAAGTCCTGCAGGCAAGAAATGGCGCCAAGCCAACCCGGCAGGACTTTGAATACCTTATCCTGCCTCACCCCACGGAGAACGATGTAACCCTCGACGAGTATCGCGTTGATTTGCAGAAGAATACGCAAACCCCAAGCGAACCCTTTAACCCGGCCGCCGTGATCACCGGCGGCGCGGCGGCCATTGCCGACCTCGAACGCAGGAGCATCGAGGCCAGCACGCACAACCCAAAAGCTCTGCCGCTCAGCCAGGGCTTTGCCAACAGCTGGGTGCACTTCTATCCTTCCAATCGCTCGCAAGCCACCTTCCGCTATCTTGGACGCCAGCACATTCGCGGGCAAAACCACTTCGTGATCGCGTTTGCCCAAATACCGGCTTCGGTGCAATCGCCCGGCGAGCTCCGCTTTGAAGGAAATTCGTTCCCCATCTACTACCAGGGCATCGCCTGGGTCGAGGAATCGCGCTTCCGCATTGTGCATCTGCGCACCGATCTGCTCGCGCCGCTCCGCGCGGTTCACCTGCAGAAGCTCACTGCGGATATTTATTTTGCCGAAACCAACGTTGCGCACTCCGACCCTCTATGGCTGCCGCAAAAGGTCGTGGTTACGGTCGATGTCAGTGGCGATGTGTTTCAGGAGCAGCATCTCTATTCCGACTACCGCGCCTACGTCGTCGAAACGAAGATTAAGTTCTGAAGATCAGCGTGTCAGATCGCCGCCCACCCGAGGTGTAAAATATCCAGACACGTCTTACTGAACAGGCGCTAAGCCTTAAAGGAAGAACCGCTCGAAAGGATTAATCTCATGGCAACCCTGGAAGCCCCCGTCCGGCCGCGCACCTCGTCCCATCAAGGCCCGTTTATCAACGAGCCCTTTTACGATTTCCGCCACGAAGACAACGCCCGCAAGATGCGCGCCGCCATCGAGCGCGTTCGCGGCCAGTTCGGCCGCGAGTATGACCTCATCATCGGCGGCCAGCGCGTCAAGACTACCGAAAAGATCAAGTCGCTGAATCCCTCGAAGCCGTCGCAAGTCGTCGGAATCCATCAGAAGGCAGGCAAAGAGCACGTTGAGCCGGCAGTGACCGCCGCCCTGAAGGCGTTCACCTCCTGGAGCCGCACTCCCATGGAAGAGCGCGCCAGCCTTCTGTTCCGCGTTGCCGACCTGCTGCGCGAGCGCAAGATGGATTACATGGCCTGGCTGGTTTTCGAAGTCAGCAAGAACTGGCTCGAGGCCGATGCCGATATCTCCGAGACTATCGACTTCTGCGAGTTCTACGCTCGCGAAGCGCTTCGTCTCGCCAAAGCCGAAACCCCGGTGCAACTCCCCGGCGAGCACGATTCGCTCACCTACATCCCTCTCGGCGTCGGAGCGGTCATCCCTCCCTGGAACTTCCCTTGCGCCATCATGGCTGGCATGACCCTGGCTTCCATCGTTGGCGGCAACACCGTAATCCTGAAGCCCTCGAGCGATTCCCCCACCATCGCCGCTAAGTTCATCGAACTGCTCGAAGAAGCCGGAATGCCCGAAGGCGTGGTGAACTTCTGCCCCGGCGCCGGCGCCAGCTTCGGCGACGCCGTGGTCGCGCATCCGAAAACGCGCTACATCGCTTTCACCGGCTCCCGCGAAGTCGGCCTTCACATCAACAAAACTGCCGCCACACAAGCTCCCGGCCAGATCTGGATCAAGCGCACCATCCTCGAAATGGGCGGCAAAGACGCCATCATCGTCGACGCCGACGCCGATATCGACTCCGCCGTCGAAGGCGTCGCGCAAGCCGCATTCGGCTTCCAGGGCCAGAAGTGCTCGGCTTGCTCCCGCGCCATCGTCGACGAGCGCATCTACGACAAATTCCTCGAGCAGCTCAAAGCCCGCGTAGAAAAAATCACCGTCGGCGATCCCGCCGAGAACGCAAACATGGGTGCTGTAATTAACGAAGGCTCCATGAAAACCATTCTCGGTTACATCGAGCAAGGCAAAAAAGATGGACGCGTCCTCACCGGCGGCGAGCGCGCCACCACAGCCGGAGAAGGCTACTTTATTCAACCCACCGTGATCGCCGACATTCCCGCCAAATCAAAACTCGAGCAGGAAGAAATCTTCGGCCCCGTGCTGGTCGTGATCAAAGCTCACGGCTTCGACCATGCCCTCGAAATCGCCAACGACACCGAATTCGGCCTCACCGGCGCCATCTACACCAAATCGCGTGACAAGATCGACCGCGCCAAACGCGACTTCCACGTCGGCAATCTCTACATCAACCGCAAATGCACCGGAGCCATGGTCGGCGCCCATCCCTTCGGCGGCTTCAACATGTCCGGCACCGACTCCAAGTCCGGCGGCCCGGACTATCTCTATCTGTTCACGCAGGCCAAATCGATCGCGGAAAAAATCTAGGTAGCGGGAAAACTTGTCACCCCGAGCGCAGCGAGGGACCTTGGTTCCTGCTTGCAGCGGCGACTCAGACTGCGCCGACAAGGTCCAAGGTCCTTCGCTTTGCTCGGGATGACTCCTGAAGGGATGATCCTCTAAGCGGGATTCGGCACCGGCGCCGGATTCCTCTCCGCAAACTGCCGCTGATGCCAATACGGATAAACCGGCGTCACTTCGCTCGCGGCATCCAGCTTCGCAACCTGCTCCTTCGACAAATTCCATCCCACCGCGCCCAAATTCTGCCGTAACTGTTCTTCGTTCCGCGCCCCAAAAATCACCGTCGAAATCGACGGCCGCTGCACCAGCCAATTCAACGCCACCTGCGGCACGCTCTTTCCCGTCTCTTTCGCAACCTCGTCCAACGCATCGACCACTTTGTAAAGATACTCATCGGCCATCTGCGGACCTTGCCCGGCAGTCTTGTGCAGTCGGCTCTCCGCCGGTAACGGCTTTCCCCGCCGGATCTTTCCCGTCAACCGTCCCCATCCCAGCGGACTCCACACCAGCGCCCCCGCTCCCTGATCCAGCGCCAGCGGCATCAGTTCCCATTCATACTCTCTCCCAATCAGCGAGTAATACACCTGATGCCCCACATAACGCGCCCATCCATACCTTTCCGCGACATCCAGCGACTTCATCAAGTGCCATCCGGAAAAATTCGAGCACGCAATGTATCTCACCTTCCCGCTCACCACCAACTGATTCAGTGTGCTCAGAACTTCCTCGACCGGTGTCAGCGCATCAAACCCGTGCATGTGATAGATGTCGATATGATCCGTCCCCAGCCGCCGCAAGCTCGCCTCGCATGCCCGGATAATGTGATACCGCGACGATCCCAGATCGTTCGGCCCCGTTTTATTTCCCATGCGGAACGTAGTCTTGGTCGAGATCAAAACATCGTCGCGCCGTCCCGCAATCGCCTTCCCCAGAATGGTTTCCGAAAGCCCGTCGGAGTAGACGTCGGCCGTATCGAAAAGATGGACGCCAGCCTCCAGGCAAATATCCACCAGTCGCGTCGCCTCAGCCACGTCACTCGCGCCCCACGCGCGGAAAAATTCGTTTGACCCGCCAAATGTCCCCGTGCCAAAACTCAGCACCGGCACCTTCAAACCAGAGCGTCCCAGCAGTCGAAATTCCATGAAAGATAGATGCCCCACGCTATTAGAACGATGCGGAGCGCATAAGACAACCCTGAAAATCCGGATTCACTACCCTGTGTAACTCTGTGTCCCCTGTGTTGCAGAATTTGACTTTGCTGAACACTGCCCCACAACAAAAAAGGCCGCCCGCAGGCGGCCCTTATTCAAAACAAAAGTTGCTATGGCATAACTCCCGCCGGAGGCTGTGGCATCGGCCCCGCCGTAGTCGCGGCGGCCGCTTCGTTCAAAATCCGGTGATGGATCGTGAACAGCGCCAGCTCCAGCCGGTCCGACACGCCAATCTTGTCGTACACGTTGCGCAGATAATTCTTGATAACCTGCTCCGTCGTCCCCAGCTGCGTGGCAATCTCCTTATTCTTATATCCCTGCACAATCAGCGCCACAATGCGCAGCTCTTTCGCCGTCAAGCGATCGCGCACCCGCAACCCGACCATATCGTTTTCGGTCAGCTCGCTCGGCACCGCCACGTCCTGCACCCAGGTTTCCCCGCGCGCCACCTTGCGCACGCAATCCACCAGGGCCGCGCTGGTCACGTTGCGGTAGACCACGCCATGCGCGCCGTTCGCCATATGCCGCTGCGCGCTCTCCCCCGTGTCGGCCAGCACCACCACCCGGGTCTTGGCGCGGTTCGCCGCCTGGACGATCGCCGCGAAATCGTTGTGAAAGCCCGCCGCCACCACCAGCACCGCGGCACGGAATTTATCCAGAGCCATAAACATCTGCTCCGGCGTTTGCGCTTGCGCAACGATGCGCATCTCGTCTTCCACCGCCAGCACCTTAGCGATGCCGGCGCGGAAGATTGCCTGGTTGTCGGCCAGTATCAGTTTGAGCATGTTATCGGCGCTCCCAAAATCGCTGCATTTGAACTGTCATTCCGAACGGCGCGCTCTTTGCGCCGTGAGGAATCTGGGCGAGCCGCGCGAAGCATCGCGCCTTTTGCGATGCAACAATCGCGGGTCTGGCTCGCTTCCTTATTATGCGTTCCTCACAAACTCATACGAGTCGATCACGCACGCCACACCTTTGCCATCTGCGCTCGCCCCGGTGGGATCGGTGCGCACCACGCGCCCCTTGCACTGAATCACCACGTTCTCTTGCCCCCCGGTGACCTCGGGTGGAAGTGTGATTTCAAATTCCACCGGCGAACCAATCTCCAGCGACGCGTCGGCTCGGATGTAAACCCCCGCCGCGCTCAAATTTCCTGTCGTTCCCTTGGCGTCGCCGCTGGCGCTCTCGCTATGCAGCTTGATCGGCAATTCCAGCGGAAATCTTTTTCCGGTCCGTGCTTCGGACACAGTGCCTCCTCTTTCTTGCATGATCCTACCGAGTGTCGGTCCTATCTAGTGTTGATCCTTGGCTCTCACTCCCAGCCAACCAAGCCAATGCCATCAGAATACGCTCCTGGCAGGCGGATCACCCACTTTTCTTGCTCACGGCAGGTTATATCACGGATGCCATCGCGATTAAAGCCTGATAACGAGTTAGTTAAGGGTAGAATCTAGATTCCCCCCTTAAGCAGCTTGCGGAAAAAGCCAGGTCGCACTTGATTTTGGGTGGCGCAGCGGTTCACCGCTGCGATAAGCGGATTGTCTCCACAGCCGGCTTTAGCCCCCCAGCGGTAAGACCGGGAAGGGCACGACTTCCACAGCTTGCGGAAAATTCGCGATTCGTATCAGGGTATGCCTTCAGGCATACCGCAATTGCTCCGTTACTGAAACGCGCCTTCAGGCGCTGCAAGGGGGGCTGGCCCATGCTTACGGCTCCCGTGAAGAGGGTGCCCCATCCCTGCGTTCTTTGCAGGGGTGGGAATTCGCGAATCGTACAGCGAAGGATTTTGGATCGAGCCACCGAAAAGCTAGAGATTCCGATCTCGCGAGCGGAAACACCGGGAAGGGCACGACTTCCAGTCGTGCCACTCCGCACCTAAAGCATGGACCCGGCTTTAGCCCCTGAGGTGCCTTCACCTCCGGCAGATTCGTCGTCGTCCGGTAGTGGTGCACTTTGAAGAATCTAGCGCTTCTATCTTTCCGGCGTCATCCCGATGGCCCGCGTTTTCACCAGCGGGCCGAGGGATCTCCCGTAAGCATGCCGCTGTGCGGGCCAAACTCCACCGCTATCCGCGCCCGTGTGGGTCGGACACTACTGTCCGATGCGTTTGTCCACAGAGGATAGCTAATCCGAAGCAAGCGGCGGCAAAACGGTGCGCAGAATCCTGCACATTGTCCGCTTCCCGCCAGCGGCGTAGACTTTCCAACTGAGTCGGCCTCGCAACCGACAGCTCACCCCCAGAGCCACGAGCGCAAAGGAGCTTGTCATGCGGCCTTCCCGATTGTTCGTGATCACTCTTGTTGCGCTCACCTTGTTGGCAACCGCCGCTGGGGTCTTCGGACAAACCGTCACCACTCTCTACTCCTTCCCCAGGAAAGGCGGCCAACCGCAGGACCTGGCGTTGGTTCAGGGTCGAGACGGCCAGCTCTACGGCACAACTCTTGTGGGAGGTACCAACGGAGAGGGCACGGTCTTTAAGATCAGCACTGCAGGTGTGGTGCGCTTTGTTTACTCTTTCGATTTGACTTCTGGCGCCACTCCGGAAGGAGGATTAACTTTGGCTACGGATGGATCCTTCTATGGTGCTACTGTTTACGGCGGCAGCGCGACCCCACCATACGGCGTGATCTTCAAATTGTCTCCGAACGGCTCCGAGCAGGTGCTGGTGAATTTCACCGAGAGCACCGGCGGCTCGATTAGTGCTCCCGTCGAAGTTAGTAACGGAGATTTCTATGGGGGAACAGACGGCCCGGGAACCGGCCCATCGGTGGGGAACCTCTACCAGTTTACGGAATCCGGTGCCTTCACAGTGCTGGACACCTTTGGAGGGTCACTCGGAAACTACCCGAACGGAAAGTTAGCGCAAGGAACGAACAGCCGCTTGTACGGAATCGCGGAGTTGGGTGGTGCCGACGAGTGCGGCACAATTTATGAAGTGACGCTGAGCGGCCTGCCCGTTTCCATCTATAACTTCGACTGCACCACGGGCGATAATCCCGTCGTGGGCCTTATTCTGGCCAGTGACGGCAATTTCTACGGCACTACCGACGAAGGCGGCACACACGGCCTCGGAATAGTTTATAGGTTCAGTCAGAATGGTGTTTTGACTGTCCTTTACAACTTCGGGGATACGGCTTTCGACAGCTATCCTCAATCGGTTCTCTTGCAGACGACCGACGGCAACTTATACGGCACAACAGGGCGCGGAGGGGTGTATGGGATCGGAACGATTTTTCAGGTAACCCTTGGGGGCGTGTACACGCGGGTCTACGACTTCCCGGGGAATGGCGGCCCACAGTACACGTATGCAGGTCTCGCGCAGCATACCAACGGAACCATCTACGGGGAGAGCGATGGCGGTGGTTCCGCTGGCACAGGAACAATCTTCAGTCTTGACATGGGCCTGGGGCCGTTCATCACCTTTGTGCTTCCTGTCGGCAGGGCCGGACAAACCGCACAGATTCTCGGCCAAGGCCTGACCGGCACAACCAGCGTCACCTTCAACGGCGTCCCCGCGACCAGCTTCAACGTCGCCACCGACACCTTCATGACCGCCGTCGTCCCGAGCGGCGCGACCACAGGCAAGGTTGTAGTGACCACTCCCAGCGGCCCTCTCACCAGCAATGTGATCTTCAGGATTATCAACTGAGGGACTGGGGGGCTGCCCCATGCTTGCGGCTCCATTGAAGAGGCTGCCCCACCCTTGCGTCCTTTGCAAGGGTGGGAATTCGTGAATCGTACAGCGAAGGATTTGGATCGAGGCCACCGAAAAGCTAGAGATTCCGATCTCGCGCGCGGGAAGACCGGGAAGGGCACGACTTCCAGTCGTGCCACACCGCACCTAAAGAAGGATCGGGCTTCAGCCCCTGAGGTGCCTTCACCTCCGGCAGATTCGTCGTTCAGGCCCTTAACCCCTCCTTTACATTGCAACCGAACCCCGCATGGTACCGTCTGATAAGAAGGTCTTTGCCTTTATTCCCCAGGAGAGCGAACCCATGCTCGCTTCATTTTTCTCCGGCGCGCCCATGCCGCGTCGGCCGCGCCATTTCATCTGTCAGATAGCCGCACTCATTCTCACCTCAACCTGCCTGCCGGCCCAGAACCCAACGAGCCCCACCCCCCCCCCCAAGGCCACGACAGAAAAATCAAAGCCGAACTCCGACGATTCCGCGTCCGCGTCCCTCCGCACCTTGGTCCAGTTCAACGATGCCTTGGAAAACTTAGCCGCCAAAGTCTCTCCCGCGGTCGTCCAGATTCTGGTCACCGGCTACGGCCCGCTGCAGCAGGAAAACCGCACCCAGACCGCTCTCATCGTGCGCCAGCACGCCGTCGGCTCCGGCGTCATCGTCGATCCCGACGGTTACATCATGACCAACGCCCACGTCGTCGAAGGCGCGCAGCGCATCCGCGTCGCTCTGCCCCTGCCCGGAGATTCAAACCGCCCCGTTCCCGTGGGGAAACGCCGCATCCTCGAAGCCCGCCTCATCGGTACCCACAAAGAAACGGATCTCGCCCTCCTCAAGATCGACGAAAAAGATCTTCCCACGCTTCCCCTGCTCCCGCAGCGTCCTCGTGTCGGTCAGTTGGTCTTCGCCATCGGCAGTCCCGAAGGTCTGCAGAACTCCGTCACCATGGGCGTGGTCAGCGCCGTCTCCCGCCAGGCCGATCCCGACAAGCCCCTCACCTACATTCAGACCGATGCCCCCATCAACCCCGGCAATAGCGGAGGCCCGCTCGTCGATATGAATGGCTCCGTCGTCGGCATCAACACTTTCATCCTTTCGCAAGGCGGTGGCAGCGAAGGTCTCGGATTCGCCATCCCCGCCCGCATCGTCGATTTCGTCTACCACAGCCTGCGCAAATACGGCCACGTCCATCGCGTCGAGATCGGCGCCGTCGCCCAGGAAATCACCCCCACGCTGGCCGATGGCCTGCAACTCTCGCAGCACTGGGGAGTCATCGTCGCCGACGTCAAGCCCGACGGCCCCGCCGCCGCCGCCGGCCTGCAGGTCCAGGACATCGTTCTCACCGCCGACGATCACCGCGTCGAAACTCTTCCCGCGCTCTCTTCCGCACTCTATCTTCACCGCCTCGATCAGGTCCTCAAACTCGAGATCCTGCGCGGCGACCAGAAGAAAACTCTCTACGTTCCCGCCATCGAACATCGCGACCAGATGGATCAACTCTTCGACGCCGCCGATCCCGAGAAAAATCTCATCCCCAAGCTCGGTATCCTCGCCATCGACCTCACCAACGAACTGCGCAATCAAATCGGACCTTTGCGCATTGCCTCCGGCGTAGTCGTCCTCGGCCGCGCCGCCGACCTCATCATGCCCGATACCGGCCTCAAAACGGGCGACGTCATCCACTCCCTCAACACCACCCCCGTCACCGACATGGCAACTCTGCGCGCCGCCGTCCTCACCCTCAAGGCCGGCGATCCCGTCGTCCTCCAAGTCGAACGCTCCGACGGCCTCACCTACCTGAGTTTCGAGATGGAGTAAAATATGGCAGATCGACTGTCATCCTGAGAGAGCGCGTTCTTTGCGCGAACGAAGGACCTGGACGAGCCGCGCGAAGCGTCGCGTTCTTTGCGACGCAACAATGGCGCGTTAGGCTCGCTTCCTTAGAGCGCCCGTAGCTCAATCGGATAGAGCATCTGCCTTCGGAGCAGAGGGTTGGGAGTTCGAGTCTCTCCGGGCGCACCACTTCATTCGAGACGCGGCGTGTTAGAAGGCGCCGCCGCCACCGCCGCCGAAGCCGCCGCCGGAGAATCCTCCACCGCCGCCAAAGCCGCCACCACCGCCGAATCCGGAGCCTCCGGAGCTGGCGCGCGGGGCGGAGACGAACACCTGATGCATATCCGTCGCCATGCCATGCATCGAGGACGAGAAAAGAATTGGGTTAAAGGCCATGCCGTAGCCGTAACCGGCGGGGGCGGCGTACCAGGTGGGAGGATCTTTCACGATTCCGGCGAAGGCTTGCGCCCAGTGATGTTCCACGCCAAGTGCCATGGCGTAGGGAAGGAATTTCTCGAAGGTGGTGGGCGGCATTGTCTTGAGGCGTTCGGCGTCCACGCGGTTCATGAACTCCTGAAATCCAAGCACGGCAATGTGAGTGCGGGAACCTTTCAGGGTCTTGGCGGTCATGACGCGGGCAAAAAGCCACCAGATCACCGCGGAGATAAGGAGGCACACGATGAGCACCGGGATGGAACTGAGAAAGTCGGCCCATCCGATGAACTGGAGGATGGCGAAGGGGACGAGGATGCAGACGGCGGCTCCGGCGCTGTAGACGTTGGCGGAATCGGGATCGAGTGTGTAGATGCCTTTGAGCTTGAGCGCCGACATAATATCGGTGCGGATCACCGGGACGGCGGTGTAGAAGCGGTTCTTCAGGCTGGAAAGGCGAGTCTCCTGTACGCCGCCCAGGAAGATGTTCTCCAGCATGACGCGCTCATGCGGCACCACACCTTTGTCGGTCCACTGCGACGCGGGCTTGAGCAGGTGGAAGATGTAGTCCTTGTGGCTGAAGACGAGGCCTTTGTCTTCGACCTCTTCGATCTTGAGGTAGCCGCGCACGGCAAGATCGACGATGGTCGATGTAATGTCGCGGGGATGGATTCGATCGTCGAGTAAAGTTCCGGCTTCCGCCGGGGAGATGCCCTCGGGCGGCTCATACATGGGAGCGACCGACATGCCGGGATTGGGATCGCGGCCTTTGTACCACCAGAGAACCAACATCACGGCGAGGGTGACCAACGGCAGGAAAGTGGCGGGATTGCCGCCGAGAAACCAGAACAGCTTAGTGAGGCGGCCGGGTTCTTTGAGTATGCCTTTGGCAACGTAGAGATCGATGGTCATGCCGCCGCGCATGGGCAGAGCGTTGGTGGTTTCGAATTCAGCGGCTGCGCCTTCCACCTTGGCAGTTGCATCCCCCTCCTTCGAGCCGTAGACACCGGTGAAGGCTTGGGCGCGCAGCGATCCGCTGGCTCCATCGGGGAAATGAATGTTGGCGGAGACGTGATCGATGGGCACGGGCCAATCGTTGCCGGTGACGTTCCAGTAGAACTCGTCGTGATCGTCGAAAAAACGCGTGCCGTTGCGCACGCGGTAGGCAATCTCGACGGTGCGCGCGGCATCGACGGCGTTGGGGATGTAGATTTTCAGATCGCGGTAAGCGCCGGCGGTAGAGGAATCGTATTTGAGCTTGGCGCCGCTTTCGTCGGTGATGCTGGTGATGTCGATAAACAGTTGGTAGTTGGTGCCGTCCGGTCCGGGGTATTCGATGGGGATGCTGCGGCGAATGCCGTGCCATTCTCCGTCGAATGCGAGGGTGATGGTCTCGTTGACCAGGGCGCTGCCATCTTCATTCACCGTGATGGTGTCTTGAAAGTTGGAGATGCGCCAGGATTTCGCGGCGGCCGGGGCGGCGAGAGCGAGGACGGTTGAGAAGAGCAGCAGGGACGCCCTGAATGCAAACGTAAACAGGGAAACTCTGTCACTCCGACCGGAGCGGAGCGAAGCGAGCGGAGTGGAGGAACCTGCTTTTTCTGCGGCTTGCGACGTCTCAAATATCGCCCCAATCATACGATCAGAACTTCACGGCCACGGGTTCGCGGTCGGCGGCGTCGGTGGTTTCGAAGAACTGGCGAGCCTGGAAGTTGAACATGCCCGCGAGAATGTTGGTGGGGAACGACTGAATCTTCGTATTCAGGTCGCGCACCACGGCGTTGTAGTAGCGGCGCGAGTTCTGAATCGAATCTTCGGTCTGGCTCAGCGATCCCTGCAGTTGAGTAAACTCTTCCGAGGCCTTCAACTCAGGATAATTTTCGGCCACGGCAAACAGGCTTTTCAGCGCGCCGGTAAGCTGATTCTCGGCAACCGCTTTGCCTTCGGGCGTGGTGGCCTGCATGGCCTGGGAGCGAAACTTGGCAATGTTTTCGAAGGTGCCTTTTTCGTGCGTAGCGTAGCCTTTGACGGTCTCGACCAGGTTAGGGATGAGGTCGTGGCGGCGCTTGAGTTGCACGTCAATGTCGGACCAGGCGGAGTCGGTGCGCACCCGCAACTGCACCAGGCTGTTGTACATGCCGATGAGCACGACGGCGATGACGACCAGGATTACGAGAAAAATGATACCGAACATGAGTGGCTCCTATTTGTCATTCCGAACAAGCGTTCTTTGCGCAGTGAGAGCCTGGCCTGAGCGAAGCCGAAGGCAATCTGGGCGAGCCGCGCGCCTCCCCCAGAGCCTGCCCTGAGAGAGCGACAGCGACGAAGGGCGCGTTTGGCTCGCTTCCCTAAATCAATGCGACGTTAGCATAG
>Ga0302320_10002169_pt1 | contig 46748 bp, 51 predicted proteins | sample Bog_T0_3_FD_202130 | JGI IMG/M metagenome (GOLD analysis project Ga0302320, IMG submission 202130) | Peat permafrost microbial communities from Stordalen Mire near Abisko, Sweden - Bog_T0_3 | ecosystem: Environmental > Terrestrial > Soil > Wetlands > Peat | place: Sweden: Abisko, Stordalen Mire...
GTTATGATAATTACCAACAGCCGATTTTTGAAATGACTACTCGTTCAATAAAATGGGCAAACAACTTCAATTATTTACTTTTCAATCTTCCGGTAGGAACTATAATTACCGATGTGATGAGAAGTCAAATGTATTCTGGTGCAACTTTTGGTCTTAGCCAGAGAATAACAAGTAGAGATATCCAACAAACTAGCAGTGTGATTCAGAAATTACGTCAGATTGATCCCACTTTCTACGGGGCAATTGCCACAGGAAAACCAGTATCAAAAGGAAAGAAGCAACCAATTCCAATTGTTAGTACTAATGATCCAGACTGGCAACAAATTCTTTATGGTACTATTGTTCAAATCTATCAAGATCCCCAAAATGCTATCGATGGACCTCGTCAAATTATTAGATATCCGTTTGAAGTTCAAGATGACGAGGGAGAAACGATTGGTGAAGTTCCTATCACAGTTGTCGCTCCATATTTTCTGATTTGTACCGAGGATGCTCGTAATTTTCAACTAAAGGAAAACGACAATCCTCAAGGCAGTGATGGCACTTTTCATCCTTATCTTCTGGCTTGTTCGACAAAGAAATTTGTCGAAACTCCTGGAAATGACCCTAATAGTAAATTTCAAGCTTTAACGGCTGGTTTAATTCCTCCTGGTCTAGGAGTTGCTTTACCTACTCCACCTCATTATATTTTGAATCTCCTCAGTTCAAACAAAAATAACATTAGAAATAACTATAGAAGAACAACTTACAAAATTCTTACAAAGGATGATCAAGAAGGAAACGTTCCAACATCAGTCGAGAAGATCTTTAACGCTGTTTATTCCAACATTGATCCTTCAAAAACCGTTGCTCAGAATGCAGAAAATGAGCTAGAATTGACATTTAAGAGGATTTCTTCACCTAGAGAGCCAGAAAATCTTCTTCATGTTCTTTGCCTTTATGGTGGCCGCCAAGATATACGACAATTTTACCTTGAACTTAAAACCAAGGAAGAAAAAGTTATATTTCTTAAGACCCAATTGAAAGAAATGATTAACCGTGAAACTAATTGGAACCTTTCTAGACAAGAATTTTTTGATATGGATCAAAGCCAGGTTAGTGAATACTTCATGCAACCTAACATTTTCATTGATCCAAAGCTGTTCAAGACCATCTTGGAAAAGTTCTTCAAAGTTTTTATTCTTTGTATACGATTTGATGGGCTGCGATCTTCAATTGAAATTCCTCGTCACAAATATCTTCATGTTAGTAAATCGGATTATCCTGGAGACACAGTTCCTATAGTTATTTTTAAACATGAGAGCCCAACATCAGCTAGAGCAACCTTTCCTCAGTGTGAAGTAATTAAAATGCAAGCTAAAAGACGAATTGATATGTCTCCTTTTTCTGAACATAATTGGACTCTTCCCGGTTTAAAGTTTATTTTTGATCTCGCTAACAAAACGATCGATCTGAGTTTCTCAGACATTCATGACTTGAAAGAGAATTCTTTTTTAACTGGAATGAACGTCACAAATAATGCTGACATAAAACCAAGTCTTAATCAGATCTTTTCACCTAACAACTTAATCTTACAACTAATCGATGGTGCGGGAAAAGTTAGAGCATTTGTCCATAAGTTTTTCAATGAAGATTATGGAGATAGTGAAATTACCGTGATGTGCGAACCAATGCACCCTCTCAATCTTTCTTCTTTTAATGATCCGGCAGTAATTCAATCTGGTAGAAATCCTCACCTGTTGTTAGTTCCAGAAGAGTTTGACCGGGCTTTAGCATTTGTTCTTAGTCTTGGAGTAAAGCTCGAAGATGTTTCTTATAAGGTAGATTATTCTGATGAAGATTTGTTAGTCAAAAGTAGAGTAGAGGAAATAATCCCGAAACCGAAATCAATGAGAACCAATTTGATTGATAGAGAAAGAAGTAAAGCTAAAGAGATGGTAAGTGTTTTATCGTCTGCTCAAGAAAATAAAGCCTCTGGCCAAATTAAAGAAACTCAGATTTCTCTTCTTGCTCAACCATCATCTCTTGCTAGTGGAATAACGGCAAAAGATCTTATCAATTCTATCAACCGAGAAGCAAGGTTTGAGCAGCTTGACAAAAACTACACCGATCTTGATTTAAGAGATCAAGAAAAGCTGCAATATGTTAACGATAAGGAACCCCAAAGTGTTCCCTTAGCAGTTGGGATTTGGTTTAAGCTTAAAGGGGTTCAATTTTACATTTCAACTGAAGCAGGAGAAATTCCAAATAGACCTTTTGCCGAGAATGATATCCCTTTCTTTGAGCCAGAACCCGATCAAACGTTTTTCTGGCAGCATGATTATTATGAGCGAGTCATGAACATTCTCATTCAACTTTTGAGAAACCTTTATATTTATTCCAGAATGGACGACCCAGTTTATTTTATTAATTTTATTACCGAAATCGATCCCAACAATGAATATAAAATAATCGGAGTTAGACGGCGGCTAACATCTAGTAAGAATTTTAGTGAAGCCTTGGTTAGTTATGCTCAACAATATCCAACCTTTTTTAGAAAACAAGATAACTCTTATGTAATGATTATCGATTCTCAAAAGACTAGGGATTCTTTGCGTCAGCATCTCCAACAAGTTCAAAAACTTAAGTTAGATATTTTTGCTGCATCTGGTTCTCGTTATGATGACAAATATAAAGTCGTTGTTAATAATAATGGTCAACAGGAAGTAGTTCCCAGTAGTGATGCCAGACTAGGAATAGCAACAGTAAAATACGCGCCCCATGTTGAAGGTCATAAAATGATAGATTTGAGTAACGTAACAGGAAAGAGAGTCGAAGATTACACTAATGCAGAAAAGATGAATGCCTTGTTTATCATCTTTGACGAAATGAGATTCGGTTTAAGCGATTTTATGATTGAAAACATTGAAAGAATGGATCAGTTCTTTAATCGGCCAGAATTTCTCGAACAATTTTTCGTGTCACCATCCGATTTTACGGTTAGAGGACCAGATCAACAAGTCTTTACATCTGAGGATGACATTAGAGACTATATCGACTTTTTAGAATTCGATCAGATCCCATCATTACTAACTATTCCTCTTCCAGATGGAATCGATTTAATAAAAACTCCTCAATATTTACTGATGCCAGACGAAAGTCTTTACGTGATTCAAAATGTTCTTGGAGGAAACCTTAGAAGGGTAATGAATGTTATGGTTGTATGGGCTAGAGAAAGAATTAATCTAGGGTTCTATGCTGACGAATGGGATGGTGTTATTAATAATCCAAGTGTGACACCTTATATCAATACTAACCTAGAACGTGAAGGTTATACCACCAAAGATTTTCATACTGATAGTGAATTTGCTTTTTTAAGGTTTGCCAGTAATAAATATGCTGCTATGATTAGAATAACTTACAAAGGAAAGTCAAAATCGATTTCAGTGCCTGATGTTTACCGGCAGTAAAAGAAAATCAATCATTTAAATATTTAACAAAATATTTAAAAACAACAAAGATAAAAGACAGAAATGGCAGAAAACAATGATAAGAGAACGATAGAAAATACTGATAAGAAATGGACTACGACTTATGACAAACAGAAAAGAGTAGATCAAGACTCTAGAACAAAAGCTGTTATGCCTTATCACCGTCTTGTTAAGAAGGGAAGTAAGCCTTTCACAACTGAAAAGCCTGGGCCTAATTCGTTACGTTTCAAACCAAAGTAGATTTTAATTGACTCATTTTTAATTGAATGTTCCTGATTATCCATTCATAATTTTTAAAATCAAAAAGACTTTAAAAACAAAAATAAGTCAATAAAAATAGCAAAAAATGTTGGCGGCTAATCCATTAGAAGGTATTAACCAAGTGGTACCAACCCACTTAATGCCAAATCCTTTACTACCTAATCCGTTACTTCCCAATCCCTTATTGCCAAGTCAACCTTCAACTTTGCTTCCTATATCTGCTGCACCTGTTATTAATATTCAAGCACCAGGAACAATGAATCCACTAATAACGTCATTATCAAATTTGTCCTCATTTCAATTACCATTTACAGTTACAATAAAAAACTCAGTAAAAGGAAGCAAAGAAATTACAGAAAATCGAAGACAGAGCAGTGAAAATAATAAACCAAAAAACGGAAAGAGATTGATTTTGGATTTGGACGAAACTCTCGTTCATAGTTTCGCTCCTAAAGATAATCTTTTATCTTTTGCTGAAGATTTAACTGATGAACAACGAAGGAGAGTTTATGCGTTAGACTTTCCTGGAGGAGAAACTTTATTTGGTTACATTCGTCCTGGTGCTGAGAACTTGATAAATACCGCTTTTAATGAATTCGAAAGTGTAGGAATTTGGAGTGCTGGAACGGAATTTTATGTCCATGAAGTTGTTAAACTGTTATTCAAAGACGAACCTCCACTTTTTATTATGACCAGAAACGATTGTAATGAATTAAAGATTAATAGAAATGATATGGCTTGTCGTTATAAACCACTCGAAATTATTTATAAGAAGTATCCAGGACATAATGAATCAAACACCTTAATCGTAGATGATCGATCGGATATCGCTAAATTAAATTGTCTTAATGTTATTCAAATTCCCGAGTTCAATTTAACCAGCAACAATAGTATGACCCTTTTGAATGATAATAGTTTGGATATCTTATCATCATGGTTTCAAACTAACGATTTTCGTAATACTACCGATGTAAGGACTCTCAAAGCTAAGTCACCATTCAAAATCCAATAACTTCAAAATCAAGTGAAATCCAAATAACTTCAAAATCAAGTAACAGCTAAATAAAAAGATCTAATAAATTATATCAATCGTTGATATAATTATGAAAAGATATTAAAAGTGTTTAAGGAACTACTTCACCGGTTGGAAGAACAACATTACCAGAAACTGAACGAGTACCTCTTACAATAGGAGTGCCTTCACTTCTAGGCCTATCACCTGGTGCATAGGAGTATTCAGGGAGCAACAATACAAATCCATAAATTCCAAGAACTAATCCTACCAAAATGAGAATAATATTAACTCCATAGCCACCGCTTCTTTCTGATTGTGTTAGAATAGTATTGTTATCGTTGGCAGTAGTTGTAGCTTTTCCAATCACAACGAGATTATAAATAGCTAAAGCGATGATAATTACAGCAGCAATGATCAACACTACTCCAAGGGTAGTTTGAAACTGAGCCATCTTTTTGTGTTTCTTTTATCTTTTATTTATATTTCTTTTATCTTTTTAATTTGGATCAAATTTTTTAGGTCTAAATTTTTGTTGAATTCAATTCAACATTTTTCTGAAAAAATGAAAAAATAAAAAAGTAAAATCGAAAACAAAAAGTGAAAGAAAATCTAAAATCGAAATACCCCTGAAGAGAAGACGTCATGCAACCTCAAAATTATGCTCTTTACAGTCGTCAACAATTAATCGGTGCAAATTTTATTGAAAATTTGTCGCCAACGATCTCTTCTGAATCGGGGATTCAGTATATATTGCCTGCTTATTTAAGCCAGGATGGCAGTGTCACGTTGGTTCCCGTTATTCTTCAAAATCCCGATGGCAGTTTCAAGAAACAAGACGAATGGCAATATATCGTGGCATACCCTCTCGATGCTGACGGTACAAGTCAGGCTGATAAGTATATTGCCGCTAATCCTAATTTTCAATTGTCGAAATTCCCTCCTTTCGACAACCAAGAAAGTTTGAATGCCACTCCTGGATTGAAGATTGAGAACACTAAAAACTCTAAGTATGTTATCATTTCTAATTGGTGTTCAATGGCGATTTTTATCATGGAAGTTGTTGTAGCCTCTGGTAGGAAGCAACAAACCATCATTCTAGGAGACGATGTTGATCTAGGTAACGGTACTCATTTGAGTAGATCAATTTCCTTTATCGATGGATTAATAGACGTTGATTACGATAGTGAAGAATTTCGACAGCGCTACGGTAATTATTTTACTTTACATGCACCCGATCTTGATGCAAACGCACCACAATCTCCAGGCGTAACAGTACCTCAGAGTATTAACGGTGCAGATATTCTCAGGGTTCCAGATCTTCGAAATGCATTTCTGAAGGTATTACGTTTGAATGTTAAGCCTGATGTTACTATCCAATTCATCGGAAGACCCAGTTGTTTAGATCTCATTGCTATGATTGTTGCATCAGCCGTTCAAACTCCTCCAGTAATTATTCAAGCTCCTCCACAATTTCAACCACCTGAACCCTCACCTGCTGAAGTAGAAAGTATGAATAATTTGAAGACTGATATTTTTCAGCAATCTAGGCTCGTTCAACCTTCTAAGATTTCGGCAGTTGCTCCATCTAAAAGCAAGAAACAGGTTTCAATTCTTCAACAACCGAGTAACCAAACAATCACTCAGCCGATCAGTGGTTTTCAGCCTCCACCGGGATTTCAACCTCCACCTATTCAAACTATTACAACTTCTCAGTTGCAGCCTCAATACAATCCTTATGTTCAAACTGCACCTTTACCGGCGAATATTAAGACTGCTCTTGATGCGTTTCTAGGCGAAAATTGCGGAAAGAAGGAAAATAAACCGAGATTGACCTCTTTAGCTGGTAAAATTAGAACTCAAGCAGAAGTCAACTATAGAAAATTTGCTGAAGGAAAGTTTTTGAACTTATCGACTTGTGCTTTTGGAGCACCTGGAACTAACTTGAGAGTTGTCCGTCTTAATAAGAGAATCCCAGAGAGTGATATCCAATTAGCTTTGAGTATAGACCAGAGCGATTTAATGCGATTGATCGCACCAAGATCTGGCTTAGGAAAGTTAACCGCAGAATATGATGACTTAGTTAATGCTCTCTTTTCTAATGCTGGAGACGATATTATCAAATCTTTGGGTTCCACAACTAATAGGTTTGAGGAGAATGCTTACCCCGTCACGGCCGATTTGTTGTCTAGAATTCCTCCTGGAACTATTCCAATTCCTAAAAGTCATGTTACTGCTTCTGCCGGATTTGTTATTGAACCAGTTCCATTGGCCGACGTTACAAGCGTTGCCATTCCTATCACTGATGGCAAAAGATGTCTACCGAGCCTTGCAGCGAAAAAAAGACAATTGCGGAAATAACTCCAGAACAAACAATGGTTCTGAGATCGGTCGCCAACATCCTAATCCAACTTGAAGGCACTGTTCCGAAAGCTCAACCGATTGAGATCAAAAGAGCTCCGGTTCTGCAAAGGATTCTTGACAATGTTCAAGAACAAGAACAGGTGCGTAGCGTCGAACCCGAAAAGATCTTGAAATTAACTCGAGCAGAAAGACCAATCACTTTTAATGTCGCCAGTTTGACCAGAATCAACAACAATGATGAAGGGGCGAGACCAGGCTATGAAATGGGAAATGAACTCGATACTCGAGAAGATGCTGGAGCAATGTCAGAAGGAGAAGAAGATCTCTTTGAAGCCTTCGAGGAAGACGAGTAATTCCCCTATTCTTCTTATTTTATTATCCTTTTATTCTCTTCTTCATATTCTCTTCTTATCCTTCTATTGTTAGTAAAGAATCTAGATATAAACATTTTTATAATGTTTATAAATAACCATAAATCAGCAAAAAAGTGATTTTATTTTTCTAGTACTAAAAATTAGACGAAAAATGGCATCTCCAGCGATAAAGATCTACTATATTATAAATGGTGTTGCTCATCTATTGGTAGCGTTTGCGATTTTAATAATCGTAATAGTGGTTGGAGAAGTTTCTTGTAGCGAGATAAATCCTATTGATCAAAAGACACCTCTATGGATAAGTATGGCATGTTTTATTATCATTGCTGGCTTTTGTTTCTTAATTTCATTGTGTTGTGCTGATAATTCTACGACCTGTATAATCGGAGTAAACGTTTGTGTTTTAACCCTTTTTTACGTTGTAATCGTTGTATTTACTGCCATAGCAATGTTTAATAACTGTCAATCATTTAATAAAGAGTTTAATCTTACTCTATGGAATACCAATACTGCATCATTTTCAATTGCCATAATTTTATTTGTCTTTTCAACCATTGGATGGATAATCATCTGTTGTTCACCCGATTCAGTACAACGCCTCTAATATTTCAAATAGTAAATAACAAAAGAAGCAAATAGATTTTAAAATTAAGAAGCAATTAATGGGCTATAAAACCCATTAAAATATTATACACCAGTCCTGATTTTTAATTTCTGTATATATGATTTCTTTAATGATCATTTCATTAATTAATCTATAAATATCGCGTGGTATTCTATTTCGAATCATAATAATAGTCGACAGTCTAATAATCTCTTTTCGATATTCATAAATCTTAACTGCTAAACATGCATCGTCAACCCAGTTGGATCCATAAGGCGTTGATTGTAAAAATAATTTTCCTGTTGAGGTTGCTTGAAATAATCCAACATTAATATGTCCCTCTAATAATTTACCAATTTTAAAAATTATGGGAATGATCGGTTTGTTGGGATTTTCGTAATACTGTTTCATTTGTATTGACATACCAGTGCAAAATTTTTCAATACAACCGCCAGCAAGAGCATATTCAGCGAGCCAGACATAATGTTCTGATTTATCGTTATTAAACATGAGTCCATATTCACATAATGATTTAACGTATCCTAGTTTAATTGCACGTCCAAAGCATTTTTTAGCCTTAGACATGTCCTTTAGAAAAATTCTACCCCCTTTATAACAGTCTCCTAAATAAGACCAACCTTCTGGTTCATCTTGCATTATTGATAATTCAGTTAAGCTCAAAACTCCTTCATTGAAATCTTGACTTACATAACCAAATATTGCTTGAGCAAAAGAATTGCCCATTTGAGCAGCATGTTTAATTAATCTCCAGTCATAGCCAAGAATACAACCTGCAAGTATTAATGCTAGTGCGTTATCTTTTTCTTCCAAAAACATTGTTTTTACTTCTTCTTTATCGGATGGTATTCCTCCATTTTTATCACAGATTGAGACAAGCCATTTAGCTTCAGGCCAAGAACATTGTCGTGCCAATTCTAATGCTTTTTGTGAATCATAATGCTCGAAATTGCGCCCTATTAAGATGTACCTTATTTTTAGCCATAAAAGATATTGGGGATCGATTGGTTTCTCAAGTCTCGGTTCTATCAGAAACCAATTATCATTCAACATTTCACTTTAGTTTTTAAAATAGTTAAAAATGAAAGTCAGTTTTATATTGAAATAAGAATCGAGTGGAATTCAATGATCAAGAAACAATAAGACGATTAGAACAATAAGACGATTAGAACAAAAAACGAAATATAGATATTTTGGAAATATCTATAAAAAAGTGACTTTGTTATTTAAGAATCTCGGAAAGAATTAAAAATGGATGAACACTGGGAAGAAGCACTTAACGATCTAAAAATTATCAAGGATTTAGAAAAGCTAGGAAAACCTAAAAAGACCCAAGAAGACTCATTCGAAAGCAGCTTAAAATTAAAACTCGAGAAGATTCCAGTTGTTACAAAAGCACAACGAGAAACCGATGATGAAGAAGTAATAGATAGTGACGAAGAACTCGAAAGAGCTATTAGAGAATCAAGAGAAAATCATTACAAAGATCATTCACCAAAAATGAACAGGATAGATAATGAAGAAGATTATCAGAGCGAAGATTCCAAAGGAAAAGCAGAAAGGAGCGATGAAGAAAGAGAAAATAAGAGTGATAAAGAAAGGGAAGAAAATAAAAGCGATGAAGACGATGGATCTTATATTCCTTATGATGATATTAAACCAATAAGAGTAATGAGAAGAATTAATCCCAATTTTAGAGCTGGTTCAAAGGTTAATTTAAAGAATATTTTGGAGCAACAATCAGAAGAATATGAACCTTTTGGCAGAGATGCTTTGAATATTGGATCAGTTAGGCAAATCGTTGTTGAACCGATGAGAACTCTAAATCCTATTCCCACTCATAAGCCAGCTGAAAGTAGTAACGATTTCATTTATTTTCCAGAACTTAACGGTTGTCGAAATCTTATTAACGCAAGGCCCGTTACCTTCCACTGGTTTAAGACTTTTTTATTTCTTAGCGGTACTGTTAGTTTTAAACTTAAGGATGTTTCGCCAAAGGATGGTATTCTTAGGGTTTATTTTATTAATGAACATCTACTTTTGAAAGCTAATCAACAAAATCAGATTGAACAACATTTTATTTCTAAGGCTTATTACGACCGACCATTCCTTTGCCATTTAGAAGCAGAAGGAAAGTTCCATACTTTTGCTTGTCAAATTGGACTCGATAAAACCAAGATGGAATACTATTTAGTATTATTACAAAAAGTTTTTCATCAAGATAGTAAACAATACATCGACGTAACTGTTCCACTTTTATCACTAGTTCATATCATCGATGCTGAATCTCCAATCACTCTTTATTTTTCTGGAGAGATCATGACAACCGACATTCCACCAACCGAAATATTACCAGCCGATTAACTCTATTAAAAATCTAATTCAATTTATCTATTTAATAGATAAATATTCTATTAGACAAGTTAATCGTCTCTGTTAAGAATGATATTGTTAGATGGCCTATCTATCTTTACCGATATGCCATGTAAATCATCATTATCAAGACTCTCTACGCTTAAGCCAGTGAAGTCAAAGATTTTCTCTATATCATCAATCTTAGTATTCATTATTTGCAACAAATAGTGTAAAAAGTACCAACAATTCTTACATCTCACCAATTTAATCTCTGTAAAGGGTAAATCTGGAAATTCAATATTTCCAATTCCTCTCATTTTTGGATCATCGCCATTGAGATATACATTCTTACTAAAAGGTTGTTGCATAATTCTATCTCTACTAAAATTCATATCGTGAATTTCAAGAATTTTAGTATTAGTAGATGTCAATATTTCAAATAAGCTAGGTATTAATCCAATTAACCCATTATTCCCATCCAAAGCAGATATTGTTGAGCAGATAAAAAGCTTATCTAAGCTTAATCCCTTACTTTTTAATTCTTTTAACGAATCTAAGCAGTTAACATCAGTTTCATTATAAGTAATACTAAGCAATTTTATATTTTCTCGTGGTTGTTGGGACTTACTATAAATCGATTCAACGTCAAGATTATCTAATTTTCCTGTAATTCCTAAGATCTGACAATATTCATATTTTCTTTTCCATAGCATTCTAGCAATTATTAATATAATATCTCGAGGTTGGGAATTTAAAAGAGTTCCCTTTCTAAAACGCCTTATCCCAAGTACAATAAGAATACAATCTTTCCACAATAATTTACATACTATATTTCTCCTTAATAATTTATTAATACCAAGATCTAACTGATTCTTTTGTTCGATTGGTTCTAGATCATAGTCCCAATGTCTAATAATACTAAACATATAATTTCGTTGAAGACTTGTTAGGATACTTTCTCTTAATTTCAGGCTACGATCGTTTTGGTATTCACATCGAATAAAACTTGCACAATGAACTCGATGTTCATTTGTAACTGGATATTTCAGATTAAATATCTGAGGAACGAACATATGACAATTTAAACAGTTCTCAATATGAATTATACTAACTGGTAATCCAATTAAATCTTTGGTATTGTCAAACAATTTAAAATCAAGATATCTAAACATAAAGATCTCACATTTATAACGGATTGCTCCTCTTACTATTCGTGTTAAATCTTCCGGTTTTAACGCTAGTAAATTATCATGTTCAATCGTACTGCCGCGGATTCTAAATCTTTTAATTCTAGTACACTTCATATTACTCATAGCCAAAATCCAAAAATCAGTTGACAAATTAATATTCAGTTCTGCAATGTAACCGTCTTCTCCTTCCATCATCGCTAGACTTAATGTTCCCTAATTTTATTTTAATTTCAGAAAAATTAAAAATCTTTTTTAGTGAAATATTACTTAACAGTATACTTAATTAGGCAACGAAAACAACATGACCTAGGTTGACTTTTAACATAACTTAACAAAAGTCTAAAAATATCTCGAGATATTTCCTTTCTGTGATATAAAACTCCTAAACAAATCCAGCCGTAAGGTATTTTACCACACCAACATAAATTATTAATTCGAATAAAATGAGTTTTACAATACATTCCATAGTTATTACTCGGTTCCATACATTTCTGTTTTTGGTATTGACACAAATGCATATCACAGACACCTTTCTTTCTATACTGTTTGCTGGTACAACGCCTACAACTTTTGTCCCGATGGATATCACAGACATTTAAATCATTCTTCTGTCGAGTATAGTTTTCAGGATATAATGCAACCTTTTTACAATAGTCGCAACGTCTACCAGATATGGCAATACATCTAATAAGTTTACCTCCACCTTTAGGATGACGATATTTTTTACTATGAAAATGACCACAGTCACTACACCTAGAACGGTTTTGCTTATCCGCCTTAAATTTCTTAACTTTATTGGCCCTCATAAAGAAAGATTTTAAAATTTGTTGGAAATCTTTATATTATCGGTTTTTGTTACAAAAGTAATTTCACCAAGGAATTTCATTTCAGAAACCAGTTTAACAAGGTTGTCTAATTGATCTGAATTGGTTATGTAATCTGGATTGGTTATTAAACATATACTATTTTTCCTACATTCATAGAATTGCTTTTTAGTTAGACCGCTTACAAAATAAATATTAATATTGCAGACGCTATCATAAACTGGATAACAAACTGCTTCTTCAAGCGATTTGAACGGTCTATATACAGATGAATTAACAAAAAATAAGATATAAGGTAATGTTTTATATTCATTGCAGATCTGTCTCACATATTCGATAAATTCAGAATAGGAATGGGATCCTTCATTATAGGCCTTCTCATATTTTCCCAATTCTCCTTTAGAATATTCACAGTTCATTTTTAATTATTTTAGAATACGACCTTTAAAAATCAATTTTAAATTTTTTAACTTTAAAGAAAGTTAAAAATGGATGCGATGGAGAGTTTTGGTAAAGAGGATGCAGTGGAGAATTTTAATGCAATGCCGAGTTTAGGGGCGATGGTCTTTGCTAATGCTCCTCTTGAAACTAAAATTAAATTTATCAGAGAACTTTGTAATGATCCCAATATTGCTCATCTTCACTTCGAATCGAACTTAACGGGAACAGCTAATGATCCCTTCGCTGATGAAGTTGTAATTCTTTCTTATAAAAATAAAAACTTAGATAGAAATGAAAATATTACACAATGTTTATCTTATGACAAGATCCTTTCATTTATGAGCAAAGGTTGTGATTCAGGACAAGTGTTATTAAGAAAAGACGTCATTAAAGCTAGAAATATCATGCTCGATATCTGGAAAAGAGCCACCGGAGGACAGAATGAATCTAAAGATGAAGGTTGGACAATGATTTGGAAAGAACCTGGTAATTGGATGTTTCCTTTTGATACTAAAATCAAGGTTCTTTCAGATTTGATGAGCCCAGGACCTAAAATTCTTAAGATCTGCTGTAGCGATCCGAATCTAGATGATAAATCAAAGGAATTATTATTCTGGGATATCGTATTTAACGATCATTCCTATGAAGTCTTTGCTCAACATTGGCTAGATTGATATCTCAAAACCTGATATCTCCAAAAATGGTTTAATAATTTTAACTTTAAGAAAAGTTAAAATTTGCCAGAATGAACGAGAGTAATGAGAAGAACGAGAGTATAGTTTCCGAGGTTTTTGCTAACTACTCAACTGACGTTAGAATAGAAGTTATGAAGGAACTATGTAACATGTCAGATATTGCAAGTATTCGGATAGATAAAAATCTAACAGGAACACGTAATGACCCCTTCATTGACGAAATTATTGTCGTCTCAAACAATAAGAAGCAAGAAGATGTTACATTGTATTTATCTTATGACAATATTCTCAGCTTTATGAAAATAGATCAAGAACCTGGAAAGCCGTTATTTAAGAAAGATATTATCAAATCTCGAAACATTATGGTTGCAATTTGGAAAGGAGCGACAGAAGTCTTGTATGATTTAGATCTTAGAGTTGTTTGGAAAGAACCAAAGGTTGAATGGGTATTCAAGGACACAAAAACTACAATTCTATCAGAGGTAATGCAAAAGGGCCCAAAAGGTTTTAAGATTTGTTGTGTTGATCCCAATCTAGGTAGCAAAGCGCATACTTTCTGGGACATTGTCTTCGACGACAAGGCTTATGAAGTCTTTGCTCAACATTGGTTGGCATGAGAACATCAAGATTATTTTAAAAAAGAGCTTTTTCAATTTTATCAATTGAAAAAGCAAAACGGCTTGTTATAAAGTAGACTGTCAAAGTTGTAGGTAAAAACAGAGAAGGAGGATAGTAGTTAATAATATAGTAGAAGATGAATGATGATCCCCTTCCTTGTGATTGGAAGTGGGAAGATTATTTTTGTTGGGTTAATTATTTAGGAAGTCTTCCATTAGAAGAGTGGACAGTGAAGTGTTTGACTTGTGGAACTACCTTCCATCATGGTAATATAGAACAATATTACCAGCATTTAAAATGTGCAAATCTTAAACCTGTTGAATATCAACAACATTCAATCGATCGGTTATTGAAAAGTAGTGATCCTAAAGTTGTTCATCGAGCTTTGATGACTCAACAAGCTATAAAAGAATGGTACACATTAAATCCTTCTAAGTAACTATTCTATGCCATAACAATTTTATTTTAGTAGATTAGGCGTAACATACTGTCTTTGTTGCACATTCTAACGTTAAGATTTATTGGTATGATAATTATTTTTTTGTTTGTCGTTTGTTTTCCATCTTTGTCTAGAACTACTTTCAGTTCTAGGTAGTTTTTAGCGAAATTTGGAATCTCACCCTCTTCGAATATCTCAGTCCAATCTTTAATTAGCCATGGTTTATGGTTAGCCTTAAATTCTTTCACGAGACTGACAAATATAATCGATCCATAGCGAAAACAGTCAGTTTTTAGAAATTCAAATTCCAAACCATTAGAATCGTTGATTCTTATTGAGATAGAACTTATAGATTCAAAGACGTCAGAAAAATCATCTATATACATGTAAAATCCTATAACATATCTGGATCTCTGTGAAATATCTATATAAAAAGTATCATTAAACTTATCTTTATAAACTGTTTCCAATTCATAAGAAGTGTATTCTAAACATAAATATAAGCTATATTTTCTTTCGTCTTTATCTCCAAGATAATACTGTTTATTTTTAGGATCGCGTTTCTCTTTTTCTGTTCTTCCGTAGATATCTCTTTCTTGTTTGCTTCTAGGTTTCCCTTTGAAATCATCCTCATCGCTTTCCTTTTCGAGATTTCTTCCTCTTTGTTGTTTATTTACGGTTTGAATGAGTTCAGTTTGAGTAAAATTACCAGAATTGATCATAATTGTCAATTCATTAAGCTTTTCTATCAGCATTGTATTTACTTCGGTTTGATCTTTACATGCATAGAGAGGATATGTATCTGGTTTAATCTGATACAACTTAGAATCTGTTGTTCTGTTGAGAAATAAGGTAACGTCATCTTTCTTATTTCCTTCTACTGTAACTTCTAATTCTAAATTTGGCATTTCAGTTATAATAGGTTGATCTTTATAGCAACTAAACATATCACTCAAAGTCATTATAGCATTTGGACCATAAACTAATCTCAATATAGGTCTATTTAAATTTAAAATATAGGTATCGGCAAACATAAATTTTATACTATACAATTGTGATAGGTCATTCAAATGAAGATCTATTTCAGAAAAACCTCCATACCGTGGAATCTTAAATCGATGAACATTGGCCCAAGGTGATTTTAGAATACATTCTTCCGTAGGATAATCAGTTAACTTGACATATCTGAACTGTCGAAAAGTGCTAATGTAACTTTCGCCGTCACATAATGCTTTGTATATGATATCAGCATAGAATGTCCTTCGTTTTCTTAGAGGATGATCCATTCTAAGATTTCTTTTTATTTTTGATATTTAAAGTTTAAATATCAATTTTCTGTTCAATTTAATTTATTGGACTCAGGCTTCTCCAGATATTTTTGGATGAATTGAAGAAAAACGACTTTTTAGATTTTTTAATTGGTTAATTGAAAAAAGAACTCTCTAAAATGGAAATAAGAGTTGATCGAGAGCTCGATCACATCGATGTTTTGACTATTTTAACAATTGCTAAGGATGCTGATCGAGATCGTAATTCTATGGTAATTTACAAAGCAATTGGCAATGCTAAACAACTACCTTCAGAAGAATTAAGATGTCCAGGGCTTGTTCCTAATCCTCACCGTCCTCCTAAACAAACTTTAAAGTTTATTGATAAGGTATCAAAAATTCATAATTTCCTTTATGCAATCGATTTTATCTTTCCTATTCTAGATTTCAATTTAAGCATTAAAGACGGAGACAAAACTCTTAAGACGATTCTTTCTTTTTCTAACAAATTAAAATCGGTGAAGTTTAGTCAACCAATTGTTATAGCCGGGTATTACGATCTAATCTTAGAATATTCTTATGATCCAGCTAGTTTTTCAGTCGCTATTGATCCAAAAGAACTTAATATTTCTAAACTGTTATGTCCCTGTTATACAGTTGGTTTAACCCATTTGGAAAATGAGATTTTAAGGATCCGTTTACAAAAAGAAAATTTAGAGTTACAGAAAGTGGAGGACTCAACCCAAAATTTAAATACTGCTCTGACCATCAACACTGGTGATGTTATTATCCAAATTGATTGAATTTTTGAAGAGTGATGGTTACTATCTATAAATAAAAAACGATTTTTCAATTTTTCTAATTGAAAAAGCAAAAGAGAAGAGAAACGAGTTAGTGATGGGGCCAAATCTAGGTGATGGTATTATTCGTTGGGGACTTGTCGGCTGTTATGTGATTGGTTTTGCTTTAGTTCTGTTACCAGGATGTTTCGCTGTTGGAGGGGTATCAAGATAAATAAGTCAATCTTTCTCCAAAGATGATCAATCTATCTATACTAAATAATAATTAATTCAAAAGAGCGTTAAAAGACTATCTAGATTTTTGATTAGTACTTTAGAACAAATTCCTGAATGAAACTCATATGACTTAAATTAACAAAAAATCAACAATTTTTGCTCAATCGAAAACCCTATTTAGGGAGAATTTTTCTCTGGCCTAGACTACCCCCAGTTTTACCCTCAAGTTTGAATGGTAGTTTTTTCAGTATGAAAAAAGCTAAAAGTCCAAAAAAAACGAAATAAAAATTTTTTATTTCGTAAAACAAAAGAAAGACAGCAAGGCTTTACCTTCGATTTTTTATTCCAAAACAACACCAGATAGATATGATGAACGTCGAGACTTGCGTGAATGTTGCCGCCAAGGCATTGTATGCTGATCTTAGAGAAAAGATTCGCGCCATGTTTGTGGTCAAGTTCGGACAGGCTCAAAATGCGCAACAACAGATCGATGTTCTGATGCAAACTATTGATGAAGCGATCAAGCAGGCCAACGTGGCAGCTGCCACTCTTCCAGTGCAAGCGGGCGGAGGCATGGCGATTCCCCAACAGAACTTTGCTGGAGCACCGGCTTTGAACCAAGGCTATAACCCAATGCAAGGACAGCAGCCGGTGTTTCAGCAGAATATTGGCAATCAAATGGCGCCGGCGGCCGCTCAAGCAGGGTTTGCTAGCAGTTTGCGTGATGTTGGTCTTCCCGGACAGACTTGCCAAGTTCCAGCGATGCAAGGCCAACAAATGCCCCAAGGATGCAAATGTGGATTTGAGCAGAAGTCTGCCGGTACTACTGGCTTCTGCACATCTCCAGCAAGCAAAGTTGGCATTTCTGGCTACTGGTGCTGCAGCAAGCATACCACTCGCAAGAGTCCCGCTCTTGGCAAGGGAGGAAAGAAAAGTGGTCCCACAAGCGGCCAGCAGACAGTTATTCCGTCTACGCAGATCATTCAGGGAATGAGAAATCCCGTCAATATTCCTGGTGTTATGGGTACTGCTCCGGCTGGTCAGTTTGCCGTTGCAGGATTGATGCAACAGGCTCCTCAGTTTATTGGAACCAATCCTTTGGCAGGGGTTGGGCAGACTCATAATCCGGCTCAGAGCATGCAGCTGATGAACAATATGGCTACCGCTGCGAGTCAGATTCCCGGTGTTACGCCGATGACATATCCTCAAGTTAATTTGAACGGAATGCTGGGAATGCCCGCTCCAACGTCAGTCGGTATTTCGCAGTATCCGGGTCTGCCTACGTTGTCAAATATTCCCGGTGTATCCAACTTGCAACAGCCGATTCAATCCAGAACGATTCAGGAGGAAGATGATGATAACTCGCCAGAGGATTCCGACGACGAAGGCTCTCAGGGTAGCAATAGTGGATCGAACCCGTTGACGTTCCAACCTCAAGCTCAGATTCAAGCTGCTTTGGCGGCAGCTCAAGTTCCTGGCGGTCAGATGGGTGTTCTCAACAATTTTATGCCACAAGTCAATCCGCTGCAGATGCCTGGTCTCAGCGGTCTTCCTTCGTTGGGTGGCTTGCCTGCCCTCAACAATCAGCCGATTCCCACGAACGTGTTGCCCGGAACTGGAACACAAGGCCTTCAGAACATTTTGCAGGGACTCGGCCAACCCGCTGTGAATCCGCTGCAGCCTATGCCTGCGCTGCCGGGTATTGCTCCAAACGCTGCTCCCGTGACCAACAATCTCGCGGCTTTGCAGTCGATGATGAATGCTTCGTCGAATCCGATGCCTGCTGCCCAGCCTCAAGTTCAGATCACTCAAACGGCTCCTCCCGCTGAAGCCGTTCCAGTTACCGAGGCTCCTAAGTGAATAATCGAATCTAGTATGATATATTAAAAAAGCCTTATGGGTAAAACAATACAAGATAAATAAAAGTTAAATAATAAAAAAGATTTCATACAAAAATTGTATGAAACCACAATCAAAAAAGAAAATTAGATTTTCTTTTTATTTAAAATCAAACAAACCAGAGTTAAATAAAATCATCAAAAAGGTAGATTTCATGTCCGATTTGAAAGATAATCAAACAGATCAAAGTCATCAAACAGATCAAAGTCATCAAACAGGTCAAAACGACGAAGATAGAAATGGTCATTATGAACAATATCTAATAAGGATATTCAGGAAAGAGCCCGATCTATCTCAATCAGAAGAGAGTTCTTTAATTCATCCCGAAGGCCTTCGTTATTATTATAATACCTGTGGACGGTTTATCGTCGATCTCCCAGGTACTGTTTACTTTTATAACTGGGAAACTTTTAATCCCATGATAGTTGGATGGGCACCGATTGATAATTTTAATAATATCAACCGAGAATGGTTATTAATCAGAGTGGCTGAAACAAAAGCGATGCGAGAATTAAACAATCGATTAAAAGTTGCAATTGAAGAAACTGAAAATAGACCCACTATTAAGGAACAAGAAAGGAGAAGAGAAAGCAGAATAGAAAGACTAAATCGCACTAAAAAATGTGAAAGCATAACACCCCAACCACCCAAAAAGAAGAGCAATAGTTTGGAAGAAGTTATTTCCACTAAATCAAAGCTTAGTCATTTAGGAATATTATCATCCTCTAGCATAAAGGACAATCTTATTGGTAAAGCTATAGATTACGAATTAACAGATTTGAGGAAACGTTTGGAGAGATTATCAAAACAGGATGATTACGATGACTCTGATAATGAAGAGATTCAAACCTGAAAAAGAGGATCTGTAATACGTTTAAAAAGAAACAAAAATGAAAATTCTTTAATTGTAAATTTTAACAGAAAATATTTTCTGTTAAAAAAGATGAATAATAGGCAAGATAATAAACAGGAAGACATAAGAAAATTTAGAGAAATGGTTCACGCCAAGGCATTAAAAGCTAAGTCACAAAAGGAGCTAGAGTATTCAATTCAACCAGCCTTAATAGACAAATGTTCTTTTGTCCTTAAGAGTAACGCTAGAAATTACGATAAGAGAAAATCATCACAACAAAAAGATAAGAAAAAAGAAACGGACAAGAAAAAAGAAACAGATGAGAAGAAAAAAGAAGAGCGGCGAGATCTGTTAAGGTTATATGTTGTATTAGAAAAAGCTAACCTTCATGACGATTATTTAGAGACTCTAATTGCCTATGGTGTAGAATCCGTTAATGATATTATCCTTCTGAACGATGATGATTTCGAGAAGATGGGAATTTGTAGAAAGAGTGGAGAACTCTTGAGACTGACTTCATTCCTCGAACGGCTTGGAATATTTGATCAACATTTTACTAAGATGCTTGACTATGGATTCGAAAAGATCTCAGATATTCATTTTATTAACTCTAAGGACTTTTTTATCCTTGATATTCAAGAGTATACCTTAGGGAAACTTAGACTCTGTGCATTCCTCGATCAACATAAATTCTTTGATAAGTGTTATGATGCCCTGGACGAATTCGGTGTAGATTATGTCAAGGATCTACCTAACTTAACCGAGAATGATTTTGACCACCTTAAAATAGGAGTCTTGCAACGGACCAGACTGGTTGCTGCCGCCATCGACTTCAAGTAGAAGCAAAACACAGAAGGAGATAAAAAATAAGAAAAGAAGATAAAAACGAATATAATCCCTTTGGAGGGATTATAAATTTTAAAAATATTTTCTTGTGAGATTAAAAAGAAAAGAATAAAAAATCAAATGGCAACGTTGCAAGCACCAGAACATTATAAAATTTTAATTGAAAAGCTCGCGTCGGATTCGGATCTAGAAAAATATAAGTTCAAGACCATTATTGTTGATGATCACCATGTGGAATTAGAAATCATAGTCAACAATCGGAAACTTATTTATCCTTTAACAAAAGATTATGATTATAGCAAGATTAAAGCATGGCTTATTTCTGCTCTTAAGACTATAGAACAAGAAGATGATCGGGACGAAACAATCCAAAATAATGGAGAAGAAATAGACAATGAACAAGTAGATAATGAAGACGAAAAAGATGGAGGAATTATGTCACAACTTCCTAGTGGCAGAACTATAGCGGTTGGTGTTGGAGGAGCAATCATTCTAGGATCAATAGTAGGCCTTTCGATTTATAGTATTAAGAGTCTTAAAGCAATTGATGCATCACCTCAAGGAAATAAAGTAACTATTGACAACTATAGCTCCGACGAAAGTTTATGAGTTTCAAAGTAACGAAAATAATCACTGTAAATCAAAAGGTTGTTTATGAATTGATGATACTGATCTTGTAGATAACTATCTTCACACTCATAAGAATTTTATTAAATATTATTGATTTCATGACTTTTATGAGATACGAAGTACATGTTGTCATCTGAAACACAAATTAGCCGCTCTTCATCTTCTTCAATTTCTAGTGGCATTTCAAAGAACGCCGCTCTAATCAATTCGGGATCTTCTCTTTTATTACTTTTCTCATTATCCGATATGCGAGTAGAATTTGCTTGTTTCATTTCAGCTGGATTTTTGAATTTATGATAGGTATCAGGATGTGGTTCATTATTAGGATTAATCAAGTGTTCATGCATCGCTTGCTTTGTTACAAAATCCCAAGCTTCTTTCAACGAGTTTACATTACTTAAGAACTCGGGATCGCAATCTGGCGCATTTAGTTGATAATAAAGGGTGTACATCTTCGGATATTAAAATCGTTAAATGTTTTAATTAGGAATTTAATAATTCCTAATTTCATTTTTAAATATATTATGTTATTATTTTAGAGCTGAAATGTCCTTTAGCTGCGATTCTAGATACTGGGTTTGTTCTAATTTTAGAGTAAAAATGATTTTCTTCCATTGCTCTATTATTTCATCACTTGGACCAGAAGCAATAGTTTTAAAATTAAGATTGATTCGAGCTTCTCTTATGTTAGTTATTGTAGTAAAAGGTAACCATGTATCTCTATTTGATCCTAGTTCAAGTCGAAGAAAATGATGAGGTTGACAGGTATTGAGATTATGCTTAGCTACCGTCCAATCTTGATTTTTGGCAGATAATAACCAATAGGCGTTTACAAGCCAAAGGTGTTCGGCATCGAATTCCCTTCTAGTTAACAGATCCACCATATTTTAATCCTCGAACTATTTTGATCCTCGGAGTATCTTGATTTTATTTTTATTTTTAGTGAAATAAAAATTTTTCATTTTTGCTAACAATTGTTTGAATTAAATTATTTATTGCTGTAGAAAATTGATTTTTAATTTTTTATGATTTAGGTCGAAAAGGAGGCTGCAGCCTTTTTATTAATGGATGTTCCAAAACCCTACACAAAAGAAGAATTAGATTTTCTACAGCAATTATTGCTAACTCAAAGAAACGTTTTAGATGAAGAAGTACCAAATGAAAAAATAGAAGAATTACCAAGGTTAATTCCTGAAGAAGATGATGACCACCATAACCATGAAGAAAATGATTTAGAGTGGATTGCAATTAAAACCGCTATTCAAAGTCCTGAAGCTATGAATCCTTGCGCTAACTACGGAAAGAAAACTTTAATTCATCCTAATTATGTCAAAGCTGGGATTCCTAGTTGCGGCAAATGCTTTGGTTTAGAAAATATTGCCAGAAGGATGGTTGCTCTTCGAGGTTGGACTTTTCTTTCATTTGATAAGGGAAAGAACAAAAATACGGTCAATTTTGAGTGTGGATACAAACATATATGGCACATGACATATGAAGCTTTAAGAAAAGGATCTACTTGTAAGAAGTGTAATAATGAAAAACAAAAGGTTTCAAAGAAGGATACTACAACCAGATTTAACAGACCTGATTGTGGTTGTGTAGGCACTAAGGCCGGTGCCAAACCAAAAGTATGTGATCATTATAATCATAAAGTAGACCCCAATGGAGGAGCAGAAGAGTGGGATTATGAAGCAAATAAAGGAGTATTACCAGAAGATATAAGTCCAAAATCTTCTAGACCACATAGACAGTATCGATGTGGGAATGAATGGTGTCAAATGCCATACGAACAAACTCCATGTCACAGATCAAACGATGGTTCGAGGTGTCCGTATTGTGCTGGTCAAAAAGTTTGCGAATGGAATAGTTTAGAGAAAAATTATCCTGAATTATGCAAGGAACTAGATCCAGAAAATATCATTAAATCTGACCAATTAATGCCTGGAAGTGGAATAAAAGTTGGATGGCTTTGTGGTAAACATAAAAAACATCCTACTGATAAACCTCATCGATATGAAACCACACCTGCTCACAGAATTGGAAATGGTAGTGGTTGTAGTCGTTGTAACAACATAGGCGGAGAGCAAATTCACGGAGGACACGAATATTTTGTTGGAGAATGCAATAAGAAACACGGCGGCAAATATCGTTATTTATCTAAATATCAAGGAGCCTATATTCCGGTTACAATTTACTGCCCTGAAAAGGATAAACATGGAAAGGAACACGGTGAATTTCTTCAAACTCCTCATGATCATAAAGCCGGGAAGGGTTGTTCCAGATGTTGGAAAGAACAAGTACAGTCTAAATTAGTTACAGATTTGCAGGATGTTTTAGACTCTTTCGAATTTCCGTTAGATCAAATCAATTGTTGCGATGAAATGCCATTTCCAGGATTATTTTATAAGAAACATTTGCACGTTGATAGATTTGTCAAACCTAAAAACTCAACGATTGAAGCTGATGGAGTTCAACATTTTCGTATTATTAAAACTTGGGGAGGAATCGAACAATTTAATACTCGAAGGATGAGAGACTTGCTTAAGGATAAATATTTTGTCGAGAACAAGATCAATCTAATTAGGATTCCCTACAGTAAATCAAAAGAAGAAATTAGATATATTTTAGGTGAGTGTTTTAGATTAATAGACGAAGGTAAGCAGATTTATGTTACTTATCAGGACTATTACAATGAAATTATCAAAACAACAAATCTTAATGGAGTTCATGTTATTATTATGACGATTTAAATAAGTTAGCGATTATCATATATCAAAATATATGATAAAATTAAAGAACTTTTAATAGCTAGGATAAGGAGAACCACCAAAACTAGGAGGAGGAGCAACTGATGGTGCTTGCTGACCGGCTTTAAATATTGAAGGCTGTTGTAGTTGTCTCTTTCTAAATACAACTATTAAAATGATGATGATTATAATTATTATGACGGCGATGACGACAAATAATAAAATTGTTCCAGTTGAAACCGAGGAAGCAGGAGAAGCCGTTGTCGTAGAACTAGTCGAAGTTGTGCATGATACGACCTCGGGAACTCCATCGGCATTATTTTGGAAACAATTAATGTTGTTTCCACAAGCCTGGGAAAATGAAACGTTTTTAATACTGGACTGTACGAGAGTTAAAGATACATTGTTAATATCGCAGGTACAACCACCAGAACCATTGGCACATGCGCTACAACTTTGTGCAAAACTAATATTACCGGCCGTGCTGCCATTTAATAAAGAAATTGTAACATCATCGATAACACAAATTGTTTGATTACAGGTCTCAGTTGTACAATTATTAGGTTCACTGGCCGGTTTAACAGCCGATTGAAGTTGACAGAGAGGATCGCAGGCTTTGGTAATTCCAAAAGAACCGAGATATGCGTTATAGGTAGCATCTGCAAGAAAACATCCACATAAAGTTGCTTCGTTAGGATTGGCTTCTAAATCGGCCCTAGTAAAACCATTACAAATCTCTGTTAAAACGGCATCACAACCTCCAGGAGAATTTTGACAAACAGAAATAATAGTATTCATAGTTGGATCAAAAACTGAACTACCTTGCTGAGGATATGTAATAGCATGACCATCCGTCAAGAAATATTTTCTGACAAAACCATCAACCACTGGCATATAGTAGTTACTATGGCAAACCGGCGTTAAATTTGCCTCAACATACTTTTGACATGGAGATGTTACATCGTCTCCCGTCCATTTTTGTTGATAGGTCATTGAATCATTAGTGCTACAATAAGTTGTCATAGTCGTCGAACAAGCGGCCGTATTCTGGCAGTTTAAAGAGGGATCATTACACTCTACAGAAGTAGGGGGATTGCTACAGGACATACTTGCACTAGTTTAAATAATATCAATTTATATGTATTCTGATTTAAAATATTTAATTGTTTTTATATCATAACAATATAAAAACTTTCAATAAAAACTCTCAATAAAAATAAAAATTTGATAGATGAATGGCGGATGAACAAACGACCAGGAGAGTAGTTATTTGGATTATAGTTGCGATCATTGTAATTTTGATCATCGTATTTATATTTGTCTTTTTAACAGGACAACACCATACTGTTCAAGTATTGACTAGTTCTGTAACTAATTGTCCCTCACTTCTTCCTCCAAATAATGTAGCAGTGACACAGACCGATAATCAAACGATAGTCGTATCATGGCAAACCGTTACTGGAGCTCCTCGTTATAAGGTTTTTGTAGGGACAACCTCAGGTTTTAGTGAAGCATCGGCTTTAACTACTCAGATTTCAGATACTAACCAGGCCATTATAAGCAGTTTAATAACTGGCTATACCTATTATGTCTTTGTTGAATCATTAAATGATTGTAACGTTACAAGTCCCAAATCAAGCGAAGCTTCACACTTTCTAACTTTTCCTGCACAATTTAAAATCGTCAATCGAAGCTCACCTTTTTACGTTATGGCCAACGATGCTACTAATGTCGATTTAGAACCCGACTGTCAAAATTCAGCATCCAATGCATGTTTATACACTTACAATTCAAATAATTCCTTCATCATGTCAGTTAATGATCCTACAATGTGTGTAGTTTCTTTTCCGAATTTCCCAAATCCCAATCGATTAGAACTAAAAACTTGTGCTAGTATTGAAGCATCAACTGATCCATCAATTGGAATGTGGCAGTACAATGAAGTCCAAGGAGCTTTATGTAATTATCCCGATACTGATAACGATCCTACAGTAGCCACAACATCGTGCACAGTTTTAAATGGCGCTTTCGCTGCTGGAACTGAAATAGAACTCGAGGGTTATAGTAATTCTCCTCAAGCCATTTGGGATATTTTACCTGTCCCTTAGTTTCCTATTTAATAGTACATAATTATGTACTATTATTTTCGTATTATTTATTTGCAATTTTTCTTGTGGACTTTCCAATCGTTTTTCTGACATTCTACATTACAATATTTAACATTCTTACAACGAGAACAGCGTAAAAATTTTATTTCTCGATCAATAGGGGTTTCGCAATAAAAACAGACAGAACAGCAATGTTTATGATTAGGCCAATCTTTTAATTGACATTCTTTATCGCAGTACCAAACTTTAGCACAGGCAGTGCAATTATCCATCGCTTCTTTAATTTTTTCACATGTATTACATATCCGATAATAATGGGAAATTTTTACTAATTCTCGTCTAGGATTGTTAGCCTCTTCCCGTACAAAATTAAACTCTTTTATCGTGTCCAACGTACGAGGAACATTTTCACCATAAAGTTCCTTACAAAGACTGACAGCTTCCTCAAATAACGGAATACCTATTTCATATTGTTTAAAAGAACAATAAACAATAGCTAAGTTAACCATACTTCTTAAGGTACAATCCGGATTAGTTGTTCTACTATTTTTGTAATTATCTCTAACTTCTTTATATGTAGCCAACATCTCATCGAATTGTCCTAATTTACTATAACAAGCAGCTAATTCATTATTGACGAGTAAAAATTTATTTCCAGTTTTATATTTTGATAATATTATCTTAGCTTTATTAAATTCTATTAAAGCTTCATTATATTTTCCTATAGCTTGTAGTATTGCACCGGCATTCATAACAACATTTCCGTGTAGCTCAGAATCCTTGAAATCGTATTTTATTATCATTTCCAAAGAATTATTTACAATTTTAAAAGCTTTTGAAAAGTTCTTCATTCCCATGTAAACTAAATATAACTCTTCTAAAGAAATAAGATAGGTTTCATACCTTATCTTTTTGATTTCACCACTTTCAGAATTCATCGCAAAATCTATTATAGACTCGTTAACCTTATTTAATTTTACAAATTGTTTTGCATATGGTAATGCAGAATTAAAATCGTTCAAACATCGATAACATGTTGATATATTCTGATTAATCATTAACTTCTGAATAAATGTTAAGTCGTTTTTTGAAAGAAGAGAAAGAAGAAGCTTAAGTTCCGCATCATAATTTCCTTCAAGTTGCAATTTTAACACTCCGTCAAAAATCTTATGTTCAAAAACAGTATTAATTTCAAACACGGGATCAGTACACTTTGATACTTTATCACTAAGATCATTGATAAATTCATCCATTATAAGAAATATTTTCGATTTAAACTTTTAAAAAGTTTAGATTTGATTTTTGAAATCTCAATCGATTTTATTGCCAGCTTGCCATAATAAGTATATTTTCTTACTATATTTAGCTAATTCATAAATAGCAATACATCCCAAACTACAAAATATAATAATAGACGGAATCGCCAAAAATTTAATAAATATACTTTCCCAATAAGTTAAACTTTGGTCATTAGGATATTCCTTGAACAGGTAGAAAATAAAGTAAAAGACGTTGTCGAATTTATAAGGTTGGTACGCAAACTCCATCTTGCTTTTTTATTTCCTATTATATTTTCTTTATCTTCCACTATATTTTTCCTATTATATTTTTTTGATATCTTGAGATAGATATTAAATCAGTTTTTAAGTTAGTTTTTAAGTTAAGGAAAACCTATACCGTTCTCGAGGTCGTTTTCTAGTTTTTCGGCCAGAAAGACTTTGAGAAGAGTATCTCTAATTGCTTGACTAATCTCTGATTGATAGAATGTCCTTCTACAATCCTCTCCTGCCCACCAAAAGGTTTGTTTGTAAGTCTTTCCGTCGACTGTTAGTTCAGTTCTAAAACTAGGGACATGATCATCCTCAAACTCTTCAAGCACTCGAAAACCAGTAATAGTTTTCATCAACGTAAGAATTTCTCCTTCACTCGGAGCTCTTTCGTTAAAAACTTCCGGCTTCTCAAGTAGAATGTTGATGAGGTATGATTCCTTCTCGTGTTCTGTCATTGTTATTCTTTTAACTTTACTTTAATGATTTTTAATTTCATTTTTCTTAATGGTTTACCAAAATAAATAAAATTAAAAAGGGAATAGAAAAACAAGAAAGATGAAATGGCGACCATTAGTCCCATTCTGTTGGCAGTGATGGTCATTTTAATTATTGTTGCGATAGCTATTTTCATTTATGCTTTTGCTATTAAGGCAAATTCAACAACTAGCACTGTAACAACTTGTTCTGCTCCACCAGATCCTCCGACTGGTGTTGTAGCTTTTATCGCGACTTCAACTTCTATTACAGCTACCTGGGATCCCGTTACGGGTGCTACTACTTATAATGGTTATATTTCAACTACTAATAATTTTCCTTCTTCAATCGCTCAGACTGTTACTTCTACTGGAACAACATCGACCACTTTTTCTAATCTTACGACCGGCTTAACCTATTACATAAAAATAACTGCTCTTAATACCTGTGGCGAGTCAATGTCGAGTACTCAAGTATCGATTTTCCTTCCATATTCTCCTCCAACCAATTTCGTAATAAGAAATCATAGCGACAATATAGTCCAATTAAGCATGAATCCCAGTAATGGAGCCAATTCATATAGGAATTATTTCACCAGTAATTGTACTTCAGCAAATTGTCATTATCAGTTTCAGTCGGATAATAGCATTACTCTAACATCTGATAATACTAAATGTTTGACAGTAGTAAGTGGAACACAATTATGGACATTACCATGTACTTCTTCTACTTTAAACAATCGCCAATGGAACTATGATGCAAGCGACAATTCTCTCTGCTTAGAAAGTGATCAAACTAATTCTTGTTTATTATTACCTCCAGGTTTTACTGATCCAGCTGGCTTCGGAGAATTTGCTGTTATTGGAACTAAAACTAGTAACGCCATTTCCTCTTGGGATCTTGTCCAGGTCTAATTATTATAAAATAGAAAATTTGAGTTGTCATCTGTACAAGCATTTGAGCAAATCTATCACAAATATAGACCCTATGAGACCGCCAAAAACAATAAATAAAAAGATATTACCTCGTCGATCGGCAATTCTTTGTTGTTCGCTTAACGACTCATATTCTTCTCTGATTTGTTTCATCCTTTCTAGATGTTCTAAATGAGACTTCCAACAATTGTTACACCATCCTCCCATACATAATGGCAATCTATTCATTTCCAACAAATTTTTATAATAAAGATTAAAAATAATCTTTATTAGTTTTTATCTAAGGAGCAGACAAAACGACTAAAAATAATAAACAACTAAATAAACATCCCAAAAATAATAAAGATCCAAAATGGAAGCCGAAGCAACTAAAATAGAGACTAAAATCAAACTTAATGATATGGGAGAAATCATCTATAAGAGAATGATGCTAATGTTTAAGAAGAATAAGATTGAACAGGAACAAGTTTATGATATTAACAAAATTAAAACTCATGCCTATATGTTGTCTATTCATCCAGATAGTGCTGGAACATTTTCAATTATCCCTGTCGAAACATTCGTCAATCAAATGGAGAAACTTGTGAGTGGATCTCAAAAATACTCGGCCATTTTAATTGAAGGACCTTTTCATAGTTCTAACTTTTGCTCTCTAGAGAATTTTAAGAGCCATGTTCATGCAAATTGGAAGATAACTTTTCAGCTAGTTATTAATAATCGCTAACATTTTTTACTTTAGAGTTCAGGATGGGTTAAATGATTGATAACAGCAGCAAGGACAGCAGTGTAACCAACTCGCTGAAGGCCGTCAAGAAACACAAAGATCGAGTCACGAACTTCAAAATTTTTGCAGAAACGGGGAATGATATACAAGATCCACAGAAAGAAAAATGCTGCTAAAGAGGTTAGATAGACCCCTTTCTTATGAGCAAAGTTTCTAATAGTCCAAACCTCAACCAGAATAAAAACTAAGCAAGCAGCGGCGATAGCATAACCGATCTTTGCGTTAATCATTTTCAAATCCAATAAGTATAAGCATATAGTCATAATAATGTAAGGTATTAACAATGTAAGAAGAGAACCTTTCCAATCGGCATTGATTTGTGCCATTCTCCAATAGGTTCTCAGTTGTAAACAACCAGAAACGATTTGGTCAAGATGTCTAACAATTGTAGTAACTCGAGCTTCTTTCGCTGTTGCTGGTCCATTAATTCCAATCGTGGTAAAAACCGTTTGTCCAGTACTAAGAGCTAACATAACATGAACATCATGTAAAACGTCGGCATAGATGGCTGGTCTTTCAACCAAGAAAATATCGTTAACTAATTCTACTAACATAAAGGTTCCAATACCATATCTTATTGCTTTTCTAACCCTGTAGGGTGCTATATTGATTCTTTTAAAGAACCTCATCCTTGCATTACTATTATAGTTTTCCCATTCTTCTTTTTTCTGTTCGAAATATTGATCAGAAACTAAAACATTGTCACTCATCACCTTTTATTTCTCTTGTTTTTATAAAAATAAAAACTTAATGTTTTAGAATAAAATAAAAACTGATTATCAATATGATTACACCAAATAGTATTCTGAAAGATCTTCCAACTTTAGATATAGTTTGTTGATCTTCAGAAAAAAGAAGGGAAATTATTGCTTCAGAAATATAATAAATAGAGATTATTTGTAAAATTAATCCTATGTTTTGGATTTTTATCATTGAACTTTTAGTAGTCAACAGGATTTTTAAATTGAAAACTTTTTAATAAAAGATATTAAAAAGAGATAATGGTTGACTATCAAAAATTCACTGCAGAAAAGATCTTTTTAATAATTATAATAATAGCTATAGTAATACTCTTGCTAGGAGCATTTTATGCAGAAGTAATTCAGTGGAGAAAAATAGATGCTTTTCCACCTCTAAATACTGTAACGGACTCCTATGAACACCAACGACAAACTATTTTTTATGGTTGTTTTGAATCTCAGAATGATGTTAAATGGAGAGGAAGATTTATAGTATCCGTCATCTGTGCCATCATTATTTCTTATGCTTTAACCATCTTTTATGGAAAAGAAAGAAAGATAACAGCTGGAATGTTTCTGCTAATTCTCATGACGATTTTCTTTATCCAATATGGTTATGATCAACTTAAAACTGCTCATCTTTACGATATGATGTGTCATAAATTCAAATCAGATAGTGACATCTTACTTTATTAAAAATTTCTAATAATTTAAAATAAAATACAGAAAATAATGAGCGACATCGATTCAAGGTATTTTGTTACTTATCCTAGTAGGACTAATACTACTATCGCTCTTACTTTAATTTTTGTTACAGTAGTGGTGATTATCTTTATTGTGGTTATTGTTCTGCTATTGAGAAAATCAACAAGTAGTTCTACTTGTACTGCTGCACCGAGTCCTCCAACAGGGGTGACGGCTGTTTATGTTAGCCCTACTCAATTCAATGTAACTTGGGCTCCAGTACAAGCCGCAATAAGTTACACCATTTATATCGGGACAATTAATGGTTTTTCTCCCGGTCAAGCAATCTTAACAAAATCAGCTACCGTACCTCCTGCTGCAATAACCAATTTAAAAACTAATGTCACTTATTACATTTTAATTGTCTCAATTAATAGTTGCGGAACTAGTGCTACATCTGAACAAATTACGTTTCAGTTTGTAAATCCTTCATAATCATTAAAAAATAATTTAATTAAATTTTTAATAATAAAATTAAAAATGGCTTCCTATGATTTTAAGAAGCGTCAATACGAGGAAGACACTCAATGTCAATGTTGTTTAAAATACTTTAGAGTTTTATATTATTGGAATCCCTCTACAATTCTTCATTCTAATATGAAAAGGTTATATTGTGAAACCTGTAAAAAATCTCCCGGTTATCCTAAGTGTGAATGTTATGAATAAATACTAATCTTTATAAAATTATTTTATAAAGATTTTAACTTTAAAAGATATCAGAGATGAATCGAGATAGTGAATTCGAAAATATGTGGGGAGAAAATATGCAGATTTCACCTTCTTCTCAAGTATTTTATACGCCTAGTAATTCTCCTGTTAGAGAAGAATATATAAATCCTGCTAGTTTTTATGAAATTTATTCTAATATAATTAACAGGAGATTGGAAAATGATGTGGAAAAAAGGGACGGATTTGGAGCTTTACAAGTCTTAGAGATTGATATTATATCTTCTGATTTACAAACTAAAATAAGAGATTGCGCAAAATTTGATTATGTAACTAAACCTTATGGTATTATAAACCTATCCCGTTTGATTAATACACAACCACAAAATCCTATTCTTTTTAATTGGTTATTTTGTTCTATTGGTAAGTCTTATTTAACTATTAATAAAGAAAATGAATTACATTATGATTGGCATATTAATTTATATGAATTACGTGTAATAATATCCGCAATAGAAGAATTATCCCAAGCCGGTGCTTTCGGTAAGGTTTGGGATACTATTATTAAAGGATTAAAGGGTTTATTATATTTGAAAACTGTGAAAGATCCTGAAAGAGATCCTATTAATCATGAATTTTTTATTGGATATTGTCTTAATTCATTAAGACCCCTTATTCCTAATTTTATGTATGTCTATGGTAGATTTTTCTGTAATAAACCAGAAAATGGAAATAGAGTTTGCCCCATTCCATCAGATGAGGGATTATCTTATAATTATCTTATGATGGAATCTATCAAACCCGGAATTTCACTAATGCAAGCTGTAGTTGATTTTAATTTCGAACAATTTATGAGCGTTTATCTACAAATTATTTCAGCTGTTGGTATGGCTTATGAAAGATTTGATTTTACTCATTACGATCTCCATTCTTCAAATGTATTAATTCAAGGTCTTCCTACAGGCGAACCAATTTTTATTAAGTATAGTTTGGGAGGAAATGAATTTTATATTAAGTCTGGAGTTATCGCTAAAATTATTGATTACGGTTTATCTCATATTAGGGTTAAAGATGATCAAAATAATGTAATGGATTTTGGTAATATTACTGCAATTTCTGCAGATTTCACTCAAAGCAATCCATTTCAAGATATTTATCGTTTAAGTGGACGTTTATTACACAACCTATCTACAGACAGTGATGTTAATGATATTGGAAATATGAATCTTTTACGTAAAGTTCATAACATTATAACTGATTTTGAACAGTTCAGAGGATTTGATAGTCGCTTTATAAGCAATGAAGAAAAATTTTTATCTACGTTGCGTGAAGAAAATTCCGATTATTTTGTAATAAATCCCATAGACATACCGGATCCCTTTCTCTATCATTTAAAATATATATTACACAGATATGGTAATCTGAAAGGAACAGTTTTCTTTTCTCATCTTCCATGGGGAAGTAAAATTTTATCTTGTGATAATGGACAATGTGCTAAAGTAGAACAAATACATAATATAGTAACTGCCAATCAGTTTATTTGAAATTTTAAGCACTTTCACGTATTTGTTGACAAGAACAAATATGTCGGGATAAAAATAATTTAAATAAATTTTCTAAATTGAAACTAAAAATGGCTACTCACGATTTTAAGAAGAGAGAATACGAAGAAGATACCCAGTGTCGATGCTGTAAACAATATTTTAGGATTTTATATTACTGGGATCCTCCGACTCATATTCCTAATGGAGAAAATAGGTTATATTGTGAGAAATGTATGAAGCATCCAGGTTACAATCATTGTAACTGTGACCTGTTAGAAAAGTTTTCAAATAATAATTAAATTTTAATTTAATAAAATTAAAATGGATGTTAATTCTGACTTTGACCGTTCTAGGTGGCAACAATCCGGATCTTTGTCAATCCCTAAGGAAATATCAACCAGTCGTTCAATAAGCTCTTCTAATTCAGGAATATTTCAGCTGAGGCCTGGAATCAATTATGCTGCACCACCAGCTAGTCCTCCGATTGTAAGAGGACAAATTGATCCTAATAGTTTTTATGGAATCTATTTAGGAATAATGATGATGCCGAGATATAACAGAGATGACAAGCTTCAAAGACAACAGCAAAGAGATGCCTTTGAAAAATTAATGGAATTAGAGCTTAATATTGCTTCCGCTGGATTAGAAACAACCAGCCTAGAAAGTAAACTTGGAAATTGTAGACGTTTACAAGAAGTTAATATTCCAGTAGGAATTAGAAATGTCTCTAGTTTAATTTACCGACAGCCTCAAAATTCAATTCTTTTTCGCTGGCTATTCTGTTCTATCAATAGCTCATACCTAACTGTTAACAAGGTGAGCGAAGTAAAGTATGATTGGCACATTGACGTTTACGAATTGCAACAAGTTATGAAGGCTATAAATCTAATCTCTGAAAAAGGTTATTATGGTCAAGTTTGGAACATTGCGATAAGGGGATTAGAAAAATTAGCTTATATCAAAACCTCAAAAACTCCAGAAGAAGATACTATTCGACACGAATTCTTTATTGGGTACTATCTTAATGAGTTGAGAGATTCTATACCTAATTTCATGTATGTTTATGGAATGTTTTCTTGCAAAAACCAGGAACCTGGAAACAGTTGTTTTAGTGTACCACGACTTCAAAATGATAATAATACTGAATATATTCCAGCTAACTACCTCATTATGGAATCAGTAAAACCCGGATATCCTCCCATTTTTGTAACCATTATTGATTATAATTTTGAACAATTTATGAGCGTTTATCTACAAATAATAGCTTCAATTGGAATGGCCTATGAAAAGTATGATTTTAGTCATAATGATCTACATGAAGGTAATGTTTTACTCCAAGATCTTCCTAACAAAGAACCAGTTCTAATCCCTTATAGATTTGGAGAAAGTAGATTTTATATTAAGTCTTATGTAATTGTAAAGATCATAGATTATGGTTTGGCTCATATTAAAATTAAAGATGATCAACAGCATCAAATGAATTTCGGTAATATGATCAGCCCAAAAGTAGATTTTACTCGATCTACTCCTATCCAAGATATTTATCTCATAACTGGTCGCTTGCTTCGAAGTCTTAAGGAATCAAAACGTGGACTCTTGTACCACGTTCATAACATTATCACCGATTTTGTAGAGTTTAACCGATATGATTCATTAGGAGGATTTGGCTTTAACGAGAGAAGCTTTTTAAATCAGTTAGAAGCGGTAGACTTCTTGAATTTTGCTGGTCCCTTTGGTAAAGCTAATCTATCACCTTTCAATTATCATTTAACTCATATTCTCGAAAGATATCCTTACTTACGGAACTCCGTTTTCTTTGATAATCCTGTAATGGGTGTTAAAATGTTAACTTGTGGCAAAAATAATCATTGCGCTAGTGTAAACGACATCAATAGTGCTGCCTTGTCTAACCAACTCATTTAATCTACTATTTAACCTGTTTGAGTTTCTTTTGGACTTCAATCCGCCACTGTTCATTAATTCTATCTATATCTTCATTGGGTTTCATAGGTATTATACCATCACAATAAGCACACTTCAAATATTCAAAGTCAACAAGATCTTCTGGAAAATCACAATTGCAAGAATTTACTTGCCATTTCTCAATCGGAATTCCAGCAGAAAAGAGAATAGTTTTTAATTCATCAATATTTTCAACATAAGTGTTAATATCTATTCTTATAGTTATAATTTGTTTGACTATATCGATCTTGAAATTAACATAATGATGGAGGATCTCATCTATTCTATTATCGATCTTACTATCGATTTTATTTTCTTTGCTACTATTTGTTCTACTATCGATGTATGTAGCATTGATTGATCTCTTAGCCATTAAAATTTTTTATTTTGAAAAATGAGATTTAAACTTTTTAATGTTTGAAACAAAACAAAAATAGTTTTTGTATAAGATCTAAATACTTTTGTATACTTTTATACATTATACTTTTGATACTAGTAATACAGAAATGAAGAAGGGAGATGACGGTTCATTTGATAATCTCGAGGAGATTGTTGGTAGAAACTATGTCTTTGACAGTACAAAGTCCAACCTAAGAACTTTTGTCGACCATCAAGTTTCTTTTGTTTTGCCCACCTGGCTGGGTCAAGAAAATTACAAAACTATCATGCTGAGAGGAACCATCGTTTATTTACATTTTGATCTTGAAGGAGAGGCTAACCTTGAACCGAAGTTCTTAGTTGAGAAGAAATTTTTCACTATTAATGGGACTAAGACTAAAGTTCCCGAACATTGGCTCAAAATCCACAATGCTGGAATTAGCAGTCTAGAAGAGCACTTGAAAACCAAGGACAACACTATCCCTGGTGCTGAAGTTACACTTCCTCCAAGGACATTAGGTCTCTCTTATGTTCATATCAAAATCGATGCAAATGATAGTAAGAACCGTTTAACAGAAATCAAAGGATATAACTCTAAGATTAGTCAGAAGGACCTTGAAGATATTGTTGCGAGGTGTAAATCAACTGGAAAGAAGATTAGAATTATTGAGCAACAACCTTTACTTTCTGCTAGTTCTATGGCGGTTGGAGCTGAGATTCATCGCAAAGATCCCAATTTTTATATTTTAGCAGTTCCGATTGGTTGGGTAATTCAAGATATTACTGCTCTTCAAGCCTGGAATTCTTCTCACAAGTCTGAACTTATTCCTTTTATTAAAGAACCTGTAGCTTTTCCTTCGATTGGAACCAGAATCGATTTTAACGATGAAAGCGACGAAGAAAGAATAGGAGTAGTCGATGATTTCAATCTTATGGAAGATGGAAAAACCATTGGAGCTTTTATCTCTCTGATTGGAGAGGAAAATAGTTATGAACCAATTTTCTATTCAAATCTCTTTGCCAAAACTAGAGAAACTTTATTGAATTCCAAAATCATTAGAGTAACTCCTCAAGAAGATCTGCCTAAGCTAATGGAAAATTATTTAGAAGATGCCCGAGAGTTGATTAGAAGAAGTCTTTCCAAGTGGTGTCCATTTACTGTTAATGGCCTAAGGATTTTGGCTAACGAATACACCGGAGCAACCAATGAAGATGGAACTCCTACTACTAAGCCTAAGTGGATTTCTCCTAAAGATGCTCTTGGAAATACAGAATTAAATATCGTTTCTTTTGTGGGAGGACAAGCTATTATTGGTGGAGAGAAGTGTCAAATTGTTCATAAGGATCGAGATAATGATCGTTCCAAGGAGAGAATCGTCGAACTATCTAAGATTGAAGATAGTAAGTGTGTATCCAGACTAGTATTTAACGCGGCAATTGGAACGGCCGAAGGAGTCGTCAAAGGAAGAAAAGTTCAAGCATTCTTTTCAACTGCCAACGGAGTAGATATTTCAACTAGAAGAATTCCGCTCTTTGCCTCTGTTACTCCAACCAATCGTGTTTCGATCAATGTTACAACCTTTAGTCACGTTTTAGGTTATCTTGCTCCTGGAAAAGATAAGAGTCATCCAGAGCAGAAAGTTATAATGTGGACAATCGTTCCCGAAGCCTTCAAGAACTTTTACACTTTCGTCATTAAGCAAGGTAACCATGATATGTTCACAAGGAAGAGCGCTACTAAAATTCGAGAGATGTTTGAATCCGAAGAATTTCCTACTCTGGTCGAGATTTACAACTTTATTGTCTATGGAGCTACTAGACATAACGTTAGTCGCTCATCGAAGTGGACAACCTTTTTTATCTCTCAGATTCTAGGTTTTAATTATGATGCTCTCCTCGAAATGGAAGATTCTAAGACCAAATAAATCAATTTAGAACTAATTAAAAAGATAAATAAAGTAAAATGAGTAAAATGAGTAAAAAGAGTAAAAAGAGCATAATATCAAAATCCTGATATTATGTTTAACCTAACCATAAAGAAAAACCAATCATAAGAGTTCATCTTTGAGGAAAGGTGTATTGATTTTTAGTTCTCCGGCTACAATTCTATGATGAAGTTTAATTAGGTAGGCGATGTCGTCGCCAGATAAAACTATTGAACTTAATAGTTCCGAATCGATATTTGAATTGTCCATTGCATCAATCACCGCGTTATATTGCTCGAGGATATTACTTGCTAATTTATCCTCAACATATGGATTATCTATTAAATATTGTCTATAATAATCAGGATAATGTCTTATAATTTGGATTAATTGTTCTGGAGTTACTTTAACTCCGCTTGGTGGATCGTTAGTTCTCTGATAACCAATTTTATCTCGAACGAAATCGTAACCTTCATAGATGGATCCTACTAATTCTTCTAGTGACTTTCCTGATAATTTCGACATTTCATCTAAGTCGGATACCTTATCTAAATTATCATATTGAGATAATTCATAAATAGCCTCTTTACCATGATCAAACAATAAATAGTTTGGATCAAATTCATTAGCTGCTCTTCCTAAAAATTCAAAATCATAATCTGACTGATAGTATAATAATTCTCCCAAATTTAAAGGAAAGCGAAGTCTCCAGTCCGCTTCGTCATTAGCTATATTTACTATCTGTTGTAGTTTAGCCGCTAACCTATCATATCTAACACCATCTCCTACTGTATAATAAATATAAATATCTTTGGGAGTTAAATTTCTACCTCTTGCTTGATATTTTGTAATTATCGCATCAGCATCGATCCCTATCGATTGTAAGGCTAACCTAAAAATGTATTGACTAATTTGTTGTCCATTATTCAGGGTGAAACTCCGATCACAATATTCCCTAAGTTTTGCTGAACTATTACAAAGTTGGAGCAAATCTCTACCTTCTAACTGTCCCGCTTGAATAAGATTAACAAAAACTTCATAGGGAAGATTAGTCAAAGTCTTCCCATAGTTTACATCCAAATTAGGACTAGCTAAGTTAGAATTTTGATAAATTTGATATACTTGTTCTTTTGAAATTTCTCCTGTTGAAATAATCTCTTCTAAAATTCTTAATTTTTCTTGATCGGTTGCTGCTTGAAACACCGGAGAACCTATAATAGCTTTTACTAATGTTTGATTATCCATCTTGCAATTCTTATCTATTATTTTAAGCTCTGATTTTAATCTCTCGTTTTTATTTAAAGATTTTTAATAATTTTTGATTTAAAGCTTCCAATTTCAAATAAAAGTTTCAATTCAGCCAAGAAAAACAACAACAAAATGGCATATGCTTACATTTCTTTTATGAAAAACCCTTGGATTAGCGACGAGTCCAAAGCCGAAAATCTTTCACTAGGAGAACAAAGGACAAAATTGGAGAACTCGGTTAAGGGAGGTTTTACTTACGTCTATTCTGAGGCTGATGCCAACACTGGACAAATTCGTTCATCTGCTACCATTAGTAGGCCAGGCCTTGATATTTTACTGAAGACTCTACAAAAGGGCGACGTTGTTCACATTTATTCTTGGTTCTGTCTGATGATTGGAAGTCAAATGCAGAGAATGAGTATTGATATTTGTAACACTTTAGCTAAGATTCACGACGCTGGTGCTAGTGTTCATTTCGTCAAGGAACAAATTAGTACTTCTACTGCTCAAGGAAAATTGACCATCACCAATCTAGTCGCATCTGCTCAATACGACTACGACGTTTCTGTTTCAAGCAACCAAAATGACAACAATGTAGTAGCGGTTAAAGCTTGCTCGAGTGGCAATCACTGCTAAAAACAAATTTATGTTAACAAAACTAAATAATTTTTAGATAATTATTATCTAAAATAAAATGCCGATTGTGGTAAGATCAGAATCGGCCGATGTTGGATTGAAAGCGGCCTCTATTATTTTGGTGGTTATAGCTCTTGTTTTAATAGTAATAACTCTTATAATATATTTTTTAGTTCCATATTTACAGAAGCAAAATACTGCCTCAACTACAGTGACATGTACAGTTGCACCAAATACACCAACTAATGTTTCAGGAGTTGCATCTTCTAACACTGTGACGGTATCATGGTCAGCAACTACTAATACCGATAGTTATAATGTTTATGTGTCTACTCAACCAGCAGTAAATAAAGCAACCGCCAATAGGATAATATCTTCAACTACTAATAGTTATCAAGTTATTAATCTTATACCAATCACTTATTATTTTGCAGTTACTGCAGTAAATTCATGTGGTGAATCAGCATTATCATCAATCATTACTGTTACAGTAACAACTTGGCCAAAAACGGTTCAAATTTGTAAAGCTGATAACCCTTTAATTTGTTTAGTTGTTCCGCAAGTTGCGAATCAAGCAGCTACAGTAACGATGTCTTGTGCCAATCAGGCTTGTTACATCGATTATGTTAACCAACAACAAATCGCCGCTTATTCTTCTGATACTTTTTGTCTTACCGAAAATTATATCACCAACCCCACACTTGAAGGAACTGTTTTGGCAGAAGCTTGTACAACTGGAAATGCTACACAAAATTGGACCATTAATTTACAAACTGGATTTATAGAAGACAGTGATCAAGGATTGTGTCTAGGAGCTGATAGCACTGCCGAAACTTTTGCTTATAATACAACTTGTAGTGCGATCTCAAATCCGACCGACTCCCGTTATGTTTGGACCATCCAAGCAGTATAATATCTACGATTGATAATGAGATTTATAAAACTAATTTAACCATGATTAACAAGTTTTTCGAAAATAACTCTTCAAAAATAAAACAATTTACAAAAACTAATAAAAAGAAAAGATAGAAATGTTGGCCGACGTTCATGCCCTCCAATTTTTTCAAGAGGCTCTCTTGAGTAGCAAAGATTTTCAGGTCGCAGCTGATGCGAGAATAACTCTTCAGAAAGGAGTAGCAGGAGGATTAGCTACTCTAGATAATAACAGCCATATCCCTACAAATCTTTTGGTTAGCGGAGCCCTAGAATATCAAGGCTTATGGAATGCTAACACTAACACGCCAACTCTAGTTTCCTCTACCGGTACTCTTGGCAATTTTTACATTATTTCTACTGCCGGTACAACAACCATCGACACCAACAGTGTTTGGTCAGTTGGGGATTGGATTCTTTTTAATGGTTCAATCTGGGAAAGAGTTATTAACTCTAATAACGTTAGTTCAGTTGCCGGTCGCCAAGGAGCAGTTGTTCTTACTGCTGCTGATATTGCTTCTGGAACTTTAGCTGGAGTAACCATTGCAACCACTGTTCCGTTTGCAGATTCGACTGACGCTACAAAGAAATTAGCTTTCTTAACTTCTAGTGCAACGACGGGAACTACAGTAACACTTGCATCGATTGCTAGTGTTAACCGAACTATTACTTTTCCCGATGCGACTGATACCCTGGTTGGTCTTACTGCTACTCAAACCTTAACCAACAAGACCTTAACTTCTCCAGTTATTTCTACCATCACCAATGGATCAGCTACTTTAACACTGCCTACCTCGACCGATACGATCGTTGGACGCAACACTAGCGATACTTTTACCAACAAGTCTCTTACTGCAGGTTCAGTTGTGTTTGTTGATCCAGTCTTTCCAAGCAAGGTTGTTTCTTTCTACTTGAGTGGAGCCACTGCATCAACTACTTTAACTCTTGCGTCCACTACTACTGCCAACCGAACTATCACGATTCCTGATGCTACCGATACTTTAGCTGTCCTTGCTACTGCTCAAGCATTTACCAACAAGAATCTCAGCAGCAACACTAACACTGTCATTGCTCAGCAACTTTGGGTTAATAGTGGAGCAGCTTCAGTCAGTACCTATTCTTCATCTGTTCCTACGGCTGGCCAATTCCTTATTGCTCAAAATGGAACAACTGCGGCCTTTGGAGGAATGACCTACTACCATGTTGATTCAACTGTCGTATATAATACTACTAGCAGTACCGATTCTGTAATAACACCTATGACAATTACGCCTAGTGTTGCCGGAACTTACGAAGTGACTTTTGAAGCTCAATGCTCCGTATCAGCTGCAGCTACTTGCACTTACAGTATTTATAACAATGGTACTCAGAGAACCAACACCATTAGAGCACCGATTTTAGCAGCCGCGGGAATTTTCACGATTGTCATCAAGGACGTCTTCGCTTGGTCATCTGGAGCAGTTGCTGTCAATTACAACACTACTGCCGGTACATTATCTACCAGGAGTGGTGGTTTGACAATGCTCAAGATCGCCTAAACCTTTAAAACAACTCAATAAAAAGAAATTTAATTAATCCGTTAATTGAATAAAAATGAAAAAATATAGATATCTCTGTTTGAATCCAAAAGATGACTGATCCACGCTGCAAGGGATGTTTAGAAAAAGTAACAAGGATTAAAGAGCTAGCAAAGTTTCAGAATATAAAACTTGTAGACGATATTGAACTTTATGGGTCCTATCATCGATATCATATGACTGAAATTGAATTTTGAAAAGTCTGTCGTCACAATTTTGATCTTTATGGAATAGTTTTAGATCCATCCAATCCGAATTTTGAAGAATGGAAGAAGGAGTGTAAGAAAATCAAAAGATATCAATTTCTCTAAAAATAAATAGGGTATAAAAAGTTAGATAAAACACCAAAATTAAAAAGGATGAGATGCCGATTTTCGAGAAGAATTACAATAATACGATTTTAGTAATTATAATCATTATAATTATCGTAATAGTGATATTGGTAGTGGTAATTGTTTTAATAATTTTTGCTCAATCACAAAAGTCAACTTCTACCATCAATCAATCTTGTACAAGTAATAGTAATTGTACTAATGGAACCTTTTGCTCTAATGGAACATGTATAGCAGCATGTCAATCGAACTATCAGTGTCCAACTAATTGGACTTGCACATCAGGCCAATGTATTGCTCAGTGTACTTCTAATTCTAATTGTACCTCACCTGCCACGTGCATTTCGGGAACCTGCACCCCACAGTGCACTAGCGATTCAAATTGTTCAGTTGGTCAAACCTGTCTTATGGGAACTTGCCAGACTATGACTTAATTTTCTTAAATCTTCATATCAAATATGATATGAAAACGAGAATAAAAACATTAATGATGTTTTAGAACGATTGGCTCGGGCTTTCCGACAAATAGAATGTTGTTAGAAGCATACCATACTTTCAATTTGTTAGGTTCATAAGCATAAGTTTTAAATCGATTTCCGTGAGATTTTTCATTAACGACTTTCAACAGATAGAGTTCCTTATCAGTTTGCATATATGCATTATCAAGAGGAATTTTTATTCTAATGTTTGTCAGGTTATAATCAATAACTATTTGAAATGAAGGATAGAACATCAAACGAAATTGATTATGAGCGAAGATGCTAAAATCATAGCCACAGTCGTTAGCTCTAAAATACCTTTTAACAAGAACATCTTCATCCCATAGTTGATGATGCATTCCTTTACTATCATAAAGTGTTACTTCAACCTTTCCTCCAATAATCCTGTTTAGATGAGCCACAATCGTCTTACTCATCTATCTCTTTTTATATTGTCTCAATTCTATTTTCCTGTTTTCCTATTTTAATGTTTGATTTTAATGTTTAAAACGGAAAATATCCATTTTAATTTTACTAAATTAAAAGAAAATGGAGAGTACTGAAGATGCTTACGAAGAATCGCAAGAAGAGATTACTAATGAAAGTGCAGTACAACTTAAAACAAGAACCCATGTAATAGAAGAAAGTTTATTATTAGAAGAAAACGCTTTAATGATTGGAGGGCGGAAACCAATGATCCAAACAATGAATAGTCTAAGAGAAGAAAACAACCTGATAAACAGGAATATAACAAGTAAATTCCCTTTCTTGTGGCTGAAAGATTTTGGCATATTCTCTTTAGAATATCTACAAACTAAACTAATAAGTACCATTGATGAAGATCCTACAGAAGTTAGTCCAGAAGATGGAGAAACAGATAGCACAACCGATAGGAAAATAGAAGGGTTAGACCGGGAAAAAGATAGATCAGATGAAAGAACAATAAGTTTTTGGTTCAATCCTGGTAAAGCGATTTTTAATGATTTCGTTTTCTCTTATTGTCAAACATCAAAGAATGTTAACGAATTTCCATTTGAGACTCTTGAGATTATAGCTTGTAAGAGAAACGAACAGAATAAAGAACTAAACATTAATGATTCTAATGAAAAATTAAGTAGTTCCAATTCTTATTCTAAATTTGATAAAATTTACATCCAATACGGAAGTGAACAGATAATTATCAGAGAACTAGTTAGATTAAGGAGACCTTTTCTTCCCAATGATAAACAAATAAATGCTAATGTTCTAGAGGCTGGAGTAATGATTTATCAACCTATTTACCTAAATAGTCCTTTTGGATTAGATAATAATATGGATTACCAAGACAAACCGAAAGAATTTTGGTTAGGTTGTCCCAATAAAGCATCAGAAGATCTTTTCTATGATTGTTATATTATTAAAATAAAACTTAATAGTACCATTGAATGTTCAAAATTTAAACTACTAGTTAAGGGCATAAACGTAGAAGGAGACTATAAGATCTTATCCTTTCTGTAATTATTGTCTTAGTGTTGTTATTTTACTATTATCATAATAGTAAAATTTGTTTGTTAGATTACTTGCTCTTGTGTTTCTCCTTCTTATCCTTTTGGTCCTTCTTTTGATGTTCCTCTTCACCCTCTTTAGGATCAACCTTGGCAAAAGACGGTCTCCAACCAGTATACAGAAGATAGGCAATAACTATAACTACCACTATCAAAACCACAATTGCCAACTGTTCTCCAATACTGAACTGCATTTTCTCTTTTAAATATTTATTTTTATTGACTTATTTTTATCGATTATATTTTATTTACAACTAATTATCTATGAATAAAATTCCTGCAAATCCTTCTTCCAAGGTTGGAGCAACAAATTCGCTTTTGAGCTTATTATAAACAAGACTGGGAATGTGAGGGCCACCGGCTGCTTCCCTTTGCTTTGCTCGTTCTTTGCAAATCTCGATTGGAATTCTAAAATAAATCCCATAAATAACCAGATTTCTTTGCTTACATTGTTGGATTAACGGGGCTCTCCTTTTCAGAGAAGTGTTACAAGCGTCAACTATGACATTCTTTCCTTCATTCAACTTGTATTTCAATTCTGCTTCAACCTTTTTAGCGGTCTTCAAAACGTCTCCTTCTAAAATGGCGCAGTTTTCTAATTTTGATGCCAACCACTTAGCATAAGTAGATTTACCTGCTCCCGCATACCCTATCATAACGTAGACCACCTGGTTTGGTAGCATTTCTTTTGTTTTGCTCTTTCAAAAAATTTTATTTTAATTTTTCTCTTAATTTTTGATCTTGGATGTTAAATCAAACATACTTTAAATTGGTCACTATTAAAGAATTAACCCAGGCGGTAGTATTAATTTTTCTAATTATTGTATCAGTAGTTAAATCCCAAATGAATATTTTATTATCCCAATCCCCGCTTATTAAATAATTATCTAATAAAGCTAAAGTCATAACTCTATTTTCGTGACCATGTAAAGTCTTTATAATTTTACCAGTACTTATATTCCAAAACTTAATAGTATTGTCAATTGAGCCCGATATTAAAGTATTTTCTGTAATAAGCATTGTTTCTATCTGAGCGAAATGGCCTTCTAGTTTCTTTTCAACCTTTCTGGTTTTAAGGTTATACAATACTATGTCATAGTCGCAACCATAAAATAATAGATCACCTTTAACCCCCATTCGGCAAGGAGATTCTTCACATATTATTAATGTTTCTGAAGGATCATCGTATCTATTACGATCAAAGATACTAATATCTTGCTGTATTTCATCACTTACGCAACCTATTAATTTTTCTTTTGTTAAGCAGACTGGTCCACCTACATCCAATTTTTCATAATGAATATTTTGCACGATATTGTACAGCATGGTTTCATCAAAAGCACTAATTGCTAAAAAGTTATCTAACATATCAATATAATTACAATTTTTAAGTTTAATAGAATATAACTGATTTCCAGTTGGTATATCAAATAAATTTATATGAGAATCTTCAGCTATTTCATCACAGCCAGAACATGAAACTAGCAAATTGTTAGTTCTTAACAACGTTGAAATATCAGAATGAGAACTATCTATTGTTTTCAATTTCTTTCCGGTCGAGAAAGAAAAATATTCAATCAATGAAGAATTAGCATAAGCCGCAATTATAACATAATTATCCTTTTCAATGTAAGGAACTCCTAACCCTCTAAACAACAAATACTCGACACATGTTACAAAAGAGAGATCTCCTACTTTTCTTATTACAGTGTTATAACTATCAAAAAAGGAAGAGGATCTTTGAATCTCTAATAGTCGGCAAAGCGATTCAAGCAAGATCTTATTACCGGCTAAACATAAATTCTTAATCTTCTTATTTATTCTATAACAGAGACCAAAAAGGCTTCGGGTTTCATCGTTAGGAAATAATAGACAATTAATTCTGTTAAGTAAATAAAGTTCCATTTTAAAATCAGAATTGAAAAATTTAATTTTTCAATTTCTTTTTAGGTTGTTATATTATTATTTATTTAGAGAACGGTACTAGTAGAAAAAACACTGCTGGTAGGGAGAAGAGGTCTATGAGAGAAGGAATAAACTGAGTGGAGGACAGTGGTAGGTACTGTCACGTGAGATACAGTACTAGATGATAGGACACTAGGAGAGTGCACAACAGGCGTCGAATGGGTTTGAACCATGCTAGCTTGAGAAAAATGAATTCCACTAATACCACCTCCAGGATTGGTTGGTACTGGCTTTGGAAAAACTGGGATCTTAAAAGGTGTTGTTGGAGGAGGAATAGGAGTAGGAGTAGAAAATGAACTA
>Ga0302320_10002170_pt1 | contig 46741 bp, 37 predicted proteins | sample Bog_T0_3_FD_202130 | JGI IMG/M metagenome (GOLD analysis project Ga0302320, IMG submission 202130) | Peat permafrost microbial communities from Stordalen Mire near Abisko, Sweden - Bog_T0_3 | ecosystem: Environmental > Terrestrial > Soil > Wetlands > Peat | place: Sweden: Abisko, Stordalen Mire...
GATACTCCTTCAGGAAGTCGACCGCGCTGCTCTTGCCGGTCGCATGCCCGATGAGGATGATCGCTTCGGCATGGCCAAGATCCGTGGCTATCTCCTCGTAGTAGGATTCCTCCTCGGGAACATGCTCGCCTTTGTAATGGGCTTCTTTGCGGTGGATCAAATGATGCTGGAAGCCAAAGGGATCATAAGGCTTGACTGTGACTTCATCTTCAGGCCGGTTGCCGCCGAGATCGTGATAAATATGGGCAACGTGATGGTCGATGACCACAACCATTCGCCCGATTTGGTGTGCTTGGGCGGGTTTCCCAAGGACACCAGCTTCTTTGAGAAACCTGCGCAGCCTGGAAATCTCCTCGACTTCGAGATTATGGGTGCTGGGCCGCTTGAAGAAGCCCCTCTGGGAACCTACTACGAACGCAAACTCATCATTTCCGTGCGGCTGGACCTCGCCAATCTGTCCGATAAGTTCAACTACGGCGCTCCAACTTAGATTGCGCGGCAGCTTACCGCCTACGAGGCTCTCGAGAAGGTCTTCATGGCTTTTGCGAATATGCTCACTCATCCTAAGAGCATTTCACCTGCCAAGAAGAAATGCTGGTCCGGTTTGCTCATCGCATTTGGAATGTGTGCATGGGATCGAGGCTTTCATCGCCGCGATAGTCATTTCGCTGGCCGCCCACTTTGCCGTCGGCGCCGCAAAATCCTTGATTACGATCCGTTCCTGCTGGTCCTCCGGCCTTGAGATGCGCCTTGTCGGCGCAGCAGCACGCGCCGTGGCCTTCGGTCGCCTACGATTGCCCCAGCGATGCAATTTCTGTTGAACTCAATACGGTGGATTGTGCTTGTCGTAGTCCTCTGTTGCCTCGTTAACGGCGTCTTCGACTTCTCGGATTGATTTCTGCTGTCCAAGCAATTTGAAAATTGCCAACACAGCGATATATAGCATCCGCTCATTCATCAGCAATACCCTCCGCATCCACTATATCGAGCCATATGCTTTCGCCGATTTCGTGCAGTTTCTGTGTGCTTCGATTCATTTCAGTCCTTTCCAAAACCCTTAAGAGAGACGGCCGCTTGCGCCCTTTCGCGCTCAACTGGCGGCGGTGATCCAGGCATGCGCCTGCGTGTCCACCGAAGGCCGAAACAGCTTCGTCGGGCAAGGCATAAGTACGCTGAAAACCCGCACCGTTTGCACAATCCAGTCAACGTCGGTGACCATGCGCCAGTACTCGACCTTTGAAGTATCTTTTGCGGAATCTCCTGTCGATGGAACACCCTTCCAAACCAGGGCAAGTGCTCTTCGCAGCTTCGCAAGTATCGAACAGGCCAGTTCAGAAATGCAGGTCACAATTGCTCACGAGAGAGGTCTGCTATCTCCATGCTGGGAATCGGGATGCATCCTGAGATAAACACCTGAGGCCCCATACCAGGACTGTGCAAGCGAGCGCAGCCGTTGCTTTCCCTAGAGGAAACAAGGGCGCATGGGGATCATGGCAATCCACACTTGGATCTGGCTCTGGGTCTCGGCCTTTCGGAAGCTCGCGCGGCTGCACTCGGAACTGTGCATTGCTCCGATATCTGATTGCTCTAACTGGCCGGCGAAAAGATGTTCAAAAGGAGCCTCTTCTCTGTAGCCATTCAAGCCTCGAAGAGCCCTGCGAAGTCGAAAGGAGAGCAAAACTGACCAGAAGATTGGTGGGAACACGGTTCATCGTGATGAGAGGAGGCAACAACCATGCCGGAACAATTTGAGAATCCAGAAGTGACAAAGCTCGAAGACGAGACGGTTTCGGACTCAACAGCGCAGAAGCACATTGAGCGTGTTGCTGAAAAGGCAGCGGAGGAGGCTTTGCACGCGGAGCAGCGTTACGATCAGGACCACTCGGTCATTTCCAAATAGAAAAGATCAAGAACCCTCGATACCCAACGAAATCGCAGGCCCGAACAGAGTCCTGAGCCCCAACGTTTAATGCAGTCGATCCGATCGAGCATTGGGCATCGATGTTCCCCCAGATTCTTCCGGCCGATGCCGTTCTTACCGATCGAAGGCCCCCTCGCTTGATATGGAAGGCCTGAATTGAGGCTACCGTGGCAGTCGGACTTCAGAATGAAGCGGATTCTCCGAATCTCGGGTCGATCGTCTCGGTGCGAGGCGGCGTTGTCGATGTGAGATTTGATCGCCGCCTGCCTCCGATCTTCTCCGTTCTGCACGCTGGAGCAGAAGGCAAAATCATCGTCGAAGTGATGGCCCAGCTTGATGCTACCCAGGTTCGGGGCATCGCGTTAACGCCGACTGAGGGCCTGGCCAGGGGAATGCAAGCTGAAGATTCAGGCAAGCCGCTCGAGGTACCGGTAGGCCAGGAAATCATGTCGCGAATGTTCGACGTGTTTGGATCCGTCATCGACCGCAAACCGCCACCGCAGAACGTCCAATGGCGGACCATCCATCGGAAGCCCCCGCCGCTGTCGGAGCGCTCGACAAAGTCCGAAATCTTCGAGACCGGTATCAAGGCGATCGACGTGCTTGTGCCACTGGAGCGTGGAGGCAAAGCGGGATTATTCGGTGGTGCCGGTGTGGGCAAGACGGTGCTTCTGACCGAGATGATCCACAACATGATCGGCCATCAACAGGGCATGAGCATTTTTTGTGGAATCGGCGAGCGATGCCGTGAAGGCGAAGAACTCTATCGCGGCATGAAAGACGCCGGCGTTTTGAACAACATGGTGATGGTTTACGGCCAGATGAATGAGCCGCCGGGCAGCCGGTTTCGTGTCGGCGCCGCAGCCCTGACCATGGCCGAGTATTTTCGCGACGATGAGCATCGCGACGTTCTGCTTTTGATCGACAACATCTTCCGCTTTATTCAGGCCGGCATGGAAGTCTCCGGTCTTCTGGGCGAGATGCCTTCAAGACTCGGCTATCAGTCGACCATGGGCACAGAGCTATCGGGTCTCGAGGAACGCATTGCCAATACTCATGCAGGGGCCATCACTTCGATCCAGGCTGTGTATGTGCCGGCTGACGATCTGACCGACCCTGCCGCGGTACATGTCTTCTCTCACCTTTCCGCATCCATTGTCCTTTCGCGCAAACGGGCGAGCGAAGGACTCTACCCCGCGATAGACCTGCTTCAGTCCAGCTCGAAGATGGCCACGCCCGGCATCGTAGGCGACCGGCATTACAACCTTGCGCAGGAGATTCGCCGGACTTTGGCGCAATACGAGTCCCTCAAGGATATTGTGGCGATGCTTGGCATGGAACAACTTTCCGTGGAGGATCGCAACGCCGTTGCGCGGGCTCGCCGGCTGGAACGCTTCCTGACGCAACCGTTCTTTACTACGGAACAATTCAGCGGGATGAAAGGCAAGCTTGTGAGCCTGAAAGACTCGCTGGATGGTTGCGAACGCATTCTCCGCGACGAGTTCAAAGACTATCCGGAGAGCGCACTCTATATGATCGGCGCGATTGGAGAGGCCAAGAAACCGGAGGCAAAGAAGGCAGAGGCAAAGAATCCTGAACCGAAGCAGCCCGACGCAAATCAGCCAGAAGCAAAGAAACCTGGCGAGGACAAACCGGAAGACCAAAAGACCGACCCGCAACCAAAGGCTGCGAATGCGAGTACTCATGAATCTTAGAATCCTGCTCCCTTTTGGGGTCTTCGCCGAAAAAGCCAATGTGTTGCGCATCGTTGCGGACACGACCGATGGATCTTGCGGCCTGCTGCCCCACCGGCTCGACTGCGTTGCCGCCCTTGTCCCCGGCATCCTCAGTTACGAAGCGAAAGACGGCGGCACGGTCTATGTCGGGATTGATCAGGGTGTGCTGGTGAAGGCGGGCGCTCAGGTGACTGTATCGGTGCGTCGCGCCATTGGCGGATCGGATTTAGGACAGCTCAAAGACGCGGTCGAGCGCGACTTCCTGAAACTGGACGAACAGGAGCGCAACGTTCGCACCGCGGTCGCGAAGATGGAGAGTGGTTTGATGGGGCGTTTGGCGGAGTTTGAAAATGACCGATGAGAAAGCGGATCAAGCCGTTCCTGCCGACACAGACTTTGCCCGGCAAGTCGGCGCAAAGGCTGCCCGCAAACTCCGCGCGCAAAAGGATGGCGAGCAGACTGTCTGGTTCGGCCTTGGCATGTCAGGACTGATCGGCTGGTCAGTCGCAGTGCCAACGGTCCTTGGCGCAATGATCGGCCTGTGGTGGGACAATCATCATCCCGGAGCCCATTCATGGACACTCATGTTGCTAACCATCGGCCTCTGCATTGGTTGCGCAAATGCCTGGCATTGGGTGAATCAGGAGAACAAAGCCATCGAAGACGGGCAGGAGGACAAGCATGAATGAGACGCTGATTTTGGCTGGGAGTCTGCTCGCCGGCATTTTGCTTGGGACATTCTTCTTCGGCGGTCTGTGGTGGACCATTAAGATGCGTTCCCCATCGGAATGGTCCGGTCTATTGTTCGCCGGGAGTCTCTTACTTCGAATGGCCGTCACCGTTACCGGGTTCTATCTCGTGTCTCATGGCGACTGGCGGAAGCTGGTGGCCTGCCTGGCCGGCTTCTTGCTTGCGCGCATTGCCGTAACGCGGCTCGTACGTCTCCCGCCCGCCAAGAGCACGCGCATCCTGCAAGAGGGCGGACAATGATTATCCCCAGTGTGCATATCACGTCCGACCAGCAGATCTTCTGGCAACATGGCTTTATCAAGCTCAACGGAACCATCGTGACGACCTGGGGCATGATGATCGCGATGACATTGGGCTCCATGTTGATTACCCGAAAGCTTGCCACCGAGCGAACCATCTCACGCTGGCAAAGCGCGCTTGAGATGATTGTGACCGGCATCGAGGGACAAATCAAAGAGGTTGGTCTCAGCGAGCCAAGAAAGTATCTCGCATTCCTGGGCACGCTCTTTCTGTTCATCGGAACCTGCAGCGTGTGCATTGTCATTCCAGGCTTCACGCCGCCGACAGGCTCACTCTCAACCACGGCAGCTCTCGCGCTGTGTGTGTTCATTGCGGTTCCGCTGTTCGGCATCCGCGAACAAGGCATTGCCGGCTATCTCAAGACCTACATCAAGCCGACCGTGATCATGCTGCCGTTCAATATCATCAGCGAGCTCTCGCGGACACTTGCACTGGCAATCCGTCTCTTCGGCAACATGATGAGCGGAGTCATGATTGTCGGAATTCTTCTTACCATCACACCCTTTATCTTCCCCATCGTCATGACGCTACTCGGTCTGCTGACCGGCTCCGTGCAGGCCTATATCTTCAGCATTCTCGCCGCGGTCTACATTGCCGCCGCTACTCGTGTAACCAAACCCAAGCCTGCTGTTGAGGCCCAACCGGAGCCGAGTCCTGCGTAATGGCTCCAACAATAAGAGGGATTTCCAATGGATAGCGCCACCATCGTTGCAGTAGTATCCATCGCCACCGCCGGCATCACCACAGGCTTCGGCTGCATGGGGCCGGCGCTTGGCGAAGGCCGATCGGTGGCCTCCGCCATGACCTCGCTGGCACAACAACCAGACGCCGCGCCCACCATCACCCGCACACTGTTTGTTGGCCTCGCAATGATCGAGTCCACGGCGATCTACACCTTTGTTGTCTCGATGATTCTCATCTTCGCCAATCCGTTCTGGAACCACTTTTTGTCGCAAGCCGGAGGGAAGTGAGCGATGCTGATCGACTGGTTCACTGTCGGGGCTCAGATTATCAACTTCCTCATCCTGGTGTGGTTGTTGAAGCATTTTCTCTACAAACCCATCCTCGATGCCATCGACGCGCGGGAGAAGAGAATCGCTGCCGAACTTGCAGACGCAGATTCGAAGAAGGCTGATGCCGAAAAGGAGCGCACGGATTTTGAAAACAAGAACAAAGTATTCGATCAACAGCGGAGCGCTCTGCTCGGCAAAGCCACGGACGAAGCGAAGACCGAACGTGAGCGCCTGATCGATCAAGCCAGGAAGGATGCAGATAGCTTGCGGGTAACCCAAGCGGATGCGCAGCGCGGAGATCAAATTCGGCTGGGTAGTGAAATCACTATTCTGGCCGAGAAAGAAGTCTTTGCCATCGCGCGAAAGGCACTCGCGGACCTCGCCACTGTCAGCCTTGAAGAGCGCGTTGGCGAAGTATTCACACGCCGTCTGCGGGAATTGGATCCGAAGGCAAAGGAATTACTAGGCGCCGCTCTCAAGAAGTCGCCACAACCGGCTCTCGTGCGCAGCGCATTCGATCTGCCCGCCGACCAGAAAGCCGCGATTCAAAACGCCCTTAACGAGACATTCTCCGCGGTGGTCCGGATCAAATTCGAAGAATCGCAAGACGCAATCTGCGGCATCGAATTAACCGCCAATGGCCAGAAGGTCGCGTGGAGCATCGCGAGCTATCTCACCGAGTTGAGCAAGAAAGTCAGTGACCTCGTGGACGCACAATCCCACGCGGCCATCAAACCCACACCAAAGCCGGAGACTACAAAAGCGCCCGAGCCGGAACCTGTCGCGCTCGCAGGGGCCAAATGAATCCATCAGCCGGAATCCTGCAACCCGCAATCGAGCAGGCCTTCACGCTGCTGCATCAAGGTCGCGAGGACTTCACGGCAAAGCTGACTCCCCATGAAGTGGGCGTTGTCACAACAGTCTCCACCGGGATCGCGACATTCACTGGTCTTCCCGGCGTTGGTTACGAGGAGATCGTGACGTTCCCCGGCGGCCTGCTTGGCATTGCGTTCAATGTCGATGAAGAAGAAGTCGGCGTCATCCTGCTCGGGGACTACCAGAGCCTGCACGCAGGCGACGAGGTGCAGCGGACCGGCCGAGTGATGGACGTGCCCGTGGGCGACGGTCTGCTGGGACGCGTGATCGACCCACTGGGCAATCCGCTGGACGGCAAAGGCGCGATCGCTACGGAGAAGCGTCTCCCCGTTGAACGTCCTGCACCAGCTATCATGGATCGCGCGGCTGTGAGCGTGCCTTTACAGACCGGACTGAAGGCGGTCGACGCGCTTGTTCCCATCGGTCGTGGCCAGCGCGAATTGATTCTCGGCGATCGCCAAACTGGCAAGACTGCCATCGCCATCGACACCATCCTCAACCAGCGCGGGCAAAATGTGGTGTGCGTCTATTGCGCGATTGGCCAACGCGCAGCCGCCGTGGCTAAAGTGGTGGCTAACCTCGACAAGCAGGGTGCGATGGACTACACGGTTGTGGTTGTCGTAGAAGACAATAATGCGCCCGGCCTCGTCTACATCACGCCTTATGCGGCGACCAGCATTGCAGAATACTTCATGGAAAAAGGACGCGATGTCCTGATTGTCTATGACGATCTTACCCACCATGCACGCGCTTATCGCGAGCTTTCGCTGCTACTTCGGCGCCCACCCGGCCGTGAAGCATTTCCCGGCGACATCTTCTATATTCATTCGCGGATGCTGGAACGTTCGACACATCTCAGCAAGGAGCGCGGAGGCGGATCTCTCACGGCGCTACCCATCATCGAAACCGAAGCGCAGGACATATCCGCTTACATCCCGACCAACCTGATCTCCATCACCGACGGGCAGGTCTACCTTTCGCCCACTTTGTTTCAACTTGGGATTCTCCCAGCGGTAGACGTTGGCAAGTCGGTGTCGCGCGTCGGCGGAGCCGCACAGAGGGCTGCATATCGCGCGGTCGCCGGCAGCCTGAAGCTCGCTTACTCACAGTTCGAGGAATTGGAAGCCTTTGCGAAATTCGGAACCCGCCTCGACGACTCGACTCAAAAAACAATCGACCACGGACGGCGCATTCGCGCGTGCCTCAAGCAATCCGAATCTCATCCCGTTTCCATGGTCGAACAGATCATTGTGCTCTTGGCTTTGACCGCGGGACTTATCGATCCCCTGCCGCTCGACAAAGTGAATGACGCCGAGCGGGCGCTTCAGAAAGCCACGACTGATATTCCAGCCGACGTGGTGGGGCGGCTAACATCGGCTGATAAGTTCAGCGATGACGATCGGAAGTCGATCCTCGAAATCGCTCAACGTGCTTTGGCTTCGCTCCAGGCGGTTCCAGCGGCCAAACCCGCTGCGAAGCAGGCGCCATGAGTGGGACCATCGAGAGCCTAACGCGGAAGATCTCCGGAGCGGCCGATCTGGAGGCCGTGGTTCGTTCCATGAAGGCGCTTGCCGCGTCGAGCATCGGACAGTATCAAAAAGCAGTCCACTCGCTTGATGATTATGCAACCACTGTGGAGCTCGCCTTGACCGCGTGCCTTCGTCAAGCCGGCCCAGGCTACGACACGGCAGAAGCAGGATCACAGAAGAAGCACGGCATCGGGGCAATTGTCTTCGGTTCGGATCAGGGTCTCGTTGGAAGGTTCAATGAAGTGGTTGTGGAATATGCCGTCAAGACACTCAAAACTCTGCCCGGCACAATCACGAAGATATGGCCTCTCGGAGAGCGCATCCACGCCCTCCTCGCCGATACCGGAATGCCGACGGCCGGGATTTTGCCCGTGCCAGGCTCGGTGAATGCCATTACTGGGCTCGTCGCACAGATTCTGATCGATGTCGAGGCAACACGGGAGCGCGGAGATGTGGTGGAGGTGTATCTATTCCACAACCACCCCAAAACAGGATCGGTCTACGAACCCATCGGCAAGCGCCTGCTGCCTTTGGATCTCGCCTGGCAGAAAAAGCTTGCAGCTGCTCCGTGGCCAAGCAAACTGCCGCCGGAAGTCATCCAGGGAACCATGTCACCGTTGCGCGCATTCATACGCGAATACCTTTTTGTCCTGCTGTTTCAAGCGTGTGCCGAGTCGCTTGCCAGCGAAAATGCCAGCCGCCTGGCAGCGATGCAGCGAGCGGAAAAGAACATCGACGGAATCCTGGAAGACTTGAACCTCAAGCTGCATCGCATACGCCAGGAGTCGATCGACGAGGAACTCTTTGATGTCATAGCGGGTTACGAGGCGCTGACCGCTGTCCGCCGGTCAGGTTGAAGCAGAGGCCTTTCCGCTCTCAGAATTTTCTTTCACGCTTCCCAATTCTCGTCGCATGGGCTGTCTTCAACATCTCCATCACGGCTCTTCCTCCCGCCAGTCTTGAGCAGAACTGCTCAGATTCCTGATCAATCTGAGTCGATACTGATTCGGAGAGTCTCAGCCACAGGCTGCGACTCTTCGCCCTTCCGCCAAATCATGGGTGAATTGTCTGCAGACAACCAGATTTGCAGCGGTAAGTGAGCGCCATGACGATAATTCGAAGGCCCACCACGTGCCGTCAGTCAAAAAGGAACTGGCAGGACATTCGAAGATGATGTGAACCTCTTCGTAAACGTCCATAGTGTCTGGCCGCGGTTCGCGGCTGAAAGATCAAGACCTTGGCTGGCAAGAAGACCCTGGGGCTGGGACCGGGTCATCAAGGCGACCTGTGTGGAGGGTATATGCTGTGCGATCTGAAAGCTTTAATCGGATCTCCCGTTGTAGCAACCGATGGCGAAACGGGGAGCGTTCGCAATTTTCTATTCGATGATCAATCCTGGAAGGTTCGCTACTTGGTGGTGGACGTGGGGAACTGGTTGAAGCGGCGCGATGTGGTTCTTCCGATTACCGCGTTCGAGAAGCCCGACTGGGGGAAAAGAATCTGTCACGCTCATTTGACCAAGGATCAAGTGCGCAATAGTCCCGATGTTGATACGGAAAAGCCAGTCTCACGCCAGCAGGAAATTGCCATGCGCGATTACTTTGGTCCGCTGGCAAGCTGGGTAGACAGCGAGTTCAACACATCGCCCATGCCGACTGGGATGAAATACCCGGTACACACCGCCGAGGTCATCCATCTGCGCAGCACTTCACATATGCTGGGTTATCACGTGTGGGCCACGGATGGCGACTTTGGAATGCTTGAGGGCTTTGTCATGGATGAAGCCGACTGGCACCTCGGCTACCTCGATGTGAAAAGTGGAGACTGGCTTCAGAATCGATCGGTGCTGGTCCCCACTCGCTGGGTACAGTCTGTCTCCTGGGCTGATTTCCGAATCAATTTGCATCACACGAGGGCAGGAATATAAATGAAACACCAATCGCAGGATGCTTTCCAAATGGCGCGGGACCGCATCACGGGCAAAGCCAAACAACACGAGGTCTAAAAGCCGCTGCCGGGATGCAAGCAGTTGCGGAGAACGAGAAAGGATACGCTGCGATGGCCACCACCGAACTCCCCATAAATGTTGAAAAGGACAACACGCCTGAACCCTTCAGCAAGATCTTCGATCAATATGGCAATTCATCGGGGTTCATCTTCGATGTGAGCCTGTCCACCGCAGTTGCGGCCGGCGGCAAGAGCGAAGAAAGAGCGCCACAGCCCAAGGGGCCGCTCTCGCCCGAGATGCTGGACAAGATGAATCGCTACTGGCGTGCAGCGAACTATCTGTGCATCGGCCAGATCTACCTGTTTGAGAATCCCTTGCTGCGAGAACCGCTCAAGGCAGAGCAGATCAAGCCAAGGTTGCTCGGCCATTGGGGAACCTCGCCTGGACAGAACTTCATCTACATTCATTTGAACCGGCTGATCAAAGAGCATGACGCCGACATCATCTACATTTCTGGTCCGGGACACGGGGGCCCCTCGTTGAATGCCTGCTCTTATCTTGAGGGATCGTACACCGAGGTGCATCCGGAAATTACGCACGACGAAAACGGCCTGCGACTTATGTTCCGCAAGTTCTCGACTCCGGGCGGCGTGCCCAGCCATTGCGGGCCGCACGTCCCGAACTCCATGCACGAAGGTGGAGAGCTCGGCTATTCGCTGGTCCATGCATTCGGCGCGGCTTTCGACAATCCAGATCTGATCGTTGCCTGCGTGATTGGCGACGGGGAATCTGAGACCTGCCCGCTTGAAGGCAGTTGGAAGTCGGTCAACTTTCTCAACCCTGTGCGAGACGGCGCCGTTCTCCCGATCTTGCACCTGAACGGCTACAAGATCTCCGGGCCAACCGCTCAGGGGCGCACCAGCGACGCGGACCTGAAGGCTCTATATGTGGGACGCGGTTACAAGCCCTACTTTGTCGAGGGCGATGACCCGGAAGTCGTGCATCAGCTTTTGGCGGGCACGCTGGACGATTGCTATGTAGAAATCCGGTCGATTCAAAAAGAGGCGCGCGGCACTGGATTTAAGAAGCAGCCCATCTGGCCCATGATTATCCTGCGCACACCGAAAGGGTGGACCTGTCCAAAGGAAGTGGATGGAATCCCGATTGAAGGCACATTCCGCGCGCATCAGGTCCCGCTCGCATCAGTTAAAGACAATCCTGAACATCTGAAAATCCTTGAAGCGTGGATGAAGAGTTACAAGGCGCACGAACTCTTCGACGAGAACGGCAAGTTCATCGAAGAACTGGCGGCCCTCGCGCCTGTAGGGAATCGGCGCATGGGAGGTAATCCTCATGTGAATGGCGGGCGATCGCTCATCACTCTGGCGCTGCCCGATTTTACGGATTATGCACTCGAGATTCCCGGGCCCGGTCAGGTCCTGGCCGAGGCTCCGCGCAAGCTGGGAGATTTCTTCCGGGACATCTTCAAAATGAATCCGAAGAACTTTCGCATGTTCTGCCCCGATGAATCGAACTCCAATCGCCTGAATTCCATCTTCGAAGCGACCAAGCGGTGTTCCATGGCCGAAATCGTCTCGATCGACGATGAACTAGGCCCGGATGGCCGCGTGATGGAGGTGTTGAGCGAGCACCTTTGCCAGGGATGGCTTGAGGGCTATCTGCTTACAGGCCGTCATGGCATGTGGTCCTCCTACGAAGCGTTCGCGCAGGTGGTTGATTCCATGACGACGCAACATGCCAAATGGTTGGAGCAATGCGAAGCTTTCCCCTGGCGCAGACCGCTCGCTTCTCTCAATGTCCTGCTCACAAGCCATGCTTGGCGAAACGATCACAACGGCTTCAGCCATCAGGCGACCGGATACGTGGACAATGCGCTGGCGCGCAGGAGCGAAGTGATCCGTGTGTATTATCCACCGGACTCCAACTGCCTCCTAAGCGTCTTCGACCATTGCCTGCGCAGCCGCAATTACGTAAATGTTGTCACCTGCGGCAAACAGCCGCAGCTTCAGTGGTTGAACATGGATGAGGCTCTCGAGCATTGCTCGCGCGGCGCATCCACATGGAAGTTTGCAAGCAACGATGGGGGTGGAGAGCCGGATATTGTACTGGCCTGCGCCGGCGACGTGCCGACCATCGAGATCTGCGCGGCCTCGTGGCTGTTACAGAAGCATGTGCCGGGCATCAAGGTGCGCGTTGTCAACGTTGTCGATTTGATGACTTTGATGTTTCCCGACAAGCATGCGCACGGGATGGACGAAATGTCGTTCAATGCGCTCTTCACTGAGACGGCGCCCGTGATCTTCGCCTTCCACAACAATCGCTGGCTGATTCATACCCTGGTTCACGGGCGTTCCAATGAAGGCCGCTTCCATGTGCACGGTTATATGGATCATGGCACGACCACAACTCCGTTCGACATGGTGGTCCTGAATGAAATGAGCCGGTTCCATCTTGCACTGGATGCACTGAAGCACATCCCCCGTCTTCGTCTGCAAGCGGAGAATGCGATCAACTTCTTCAACCAGGAACTGCAACGCCACCACGACTACATTCGAGAACATCTGGAGGATATGCCGGAGATCAGGAACTGGCAGTGGACGAAAGACTTCAGCGATGCCGCCGCGCCGGCCCCACTGGCGAAGGGACATCCGCAGAAGGCGATGTTCACCGACAGTTAAGCGTCGGTCGATTGAAATCGAGACAGAGGCCGCCATCGCACGAGGTTTGCGATAACGGCCTCCACTCCCTGAACTCCGGTGCGCAGGTGGAGATAAAAATACGCTTGTGATTTCAGCTGCTTTCTTCAGTTTCCCTTCTGTCGGCCCGTTCGAAGAAATGTGCTTCGGACTTTTCGTTCCGTAGCAATATATGGTCTATACCTTTGCCTCCGGCGCGTCGGCGACTGCCCGCGCCGGTATCTCTTCCGGCAAATCAAGGCGTGCCACACCAATCCGATTGTCCGCCATCCCGTAGTAGACGTCGAAGCGATTTGGCGTACCAAGATCGTCGCGCCGGTCGATACCCGTGGGGAAAACGACATTGTCAACGGTCCCATCGCGTTCCTGTGGAAGCGTCGGCGTTAACACCGGCTCCGGCGAACGGTAGCTAATTACGAGCGGATGCTCTTTGGAAAAGATCATCACCCCCGCCGCATAGCGCAGCATGTGCCTGTTTGAGTCAGGCTGCTCGATTTCGCTGACCCCGTGGTAAACGATCAGCCAGCCGTGTTTCGTCAGGATGGGTGGAGTTCCGCCGCCGATCTTGAGTCGTTCCCACGGCGCGACTGGAGATGCCAGGCGATGATGAAAGGTAAACTTGCCGGCGTGGAAGGGCTTGCGGTCAAGTGTCATTTGGCAGTAAGAAATCCAGATGCTCTCTCGATCGATATCCACTTCGCGGGTTGCAGGGCTACAGGCGGTTTCCTCAGGCCGGGTGCCCGGAAAGAGCGGCCTGTGGAGCAAGGCCAGCTCCGGCTGACCGGATGGATCGGGGATAACAGCCGGGAAGAGGCTTGCATCCTTGTCGTCTACGTCGCCGAATTCGATGCCGTCTGCCGAAGCGAAAGTAGCGAGTCCAAGGCGTCTCCAGTGGAAGATATCTTCCGATATCGCCAGGGCAATCCGCGGGCCATGGGACGACCATGCCGTGTAGGTCATTAGGTATCTTTGCAGAGGCCCTACAAACGTAACGCGAGGATCCTCGCAGCCACCGCCTGCAGGCCGCAATTCGTAGTCGGCTTCCGGCTCCAGTGCGATGCCAAGCCTATCAACACCTGTTGGATCGCCGGCCTCATTGAACCGCACGCGCGCTATCCCGATCCGCGAATAATTTCCCTTCGCGACCAGCCGCGGGAAGAGATAAAGTTCGCCATCAGGGCCTCGAACGACTCCCGGATTGAGAACCCCTTCCACTTCATGCGGATTACCGGGCTCCGGCTCCATGATCATGCCCAATCGTTGCAACTTGAAGCCGCTCATCGAATCTCCTCGCCCGCTTGCTCCATCTGCCAGGCTCATTTCTCACCCAGGCAAGCAACGATAGTACTGATAACCAGGTTGGTATCTCCAGGCCCTTTTACAGGGATCGACACAACGCCGGCTTGCTCGACCGGGTAATCGTTTCCGCCTGGGAACAACGCATCGCCGATGTAAACCATTTCTCTCAATGAAAGGTGGAGAGTGTCCCGCAGCTTTCCTATGCCGTAGGCTTTGTCAATGCCAGGCTTGGTCACATCGATCGAGGTGGCGCCGCCCATGCGGATGGAAAACTCCGGGATAAGCGTCTCCAGGATCGCTCGAATCTTTTTCCTCTTGGCAAAATCGGGATCCCACTTTTCCTTTTCTGCGAGAGGAGCCTGCTGACCCAGCGCGGAGAATGTCACCTGGCTTCCCCGGTCCTCAACTACTTTTCCCCACACCTTTGTGGCGCGATAGCCTGCCTCTTCAGCCGCCTTATCCAGAGAGTCAATAATCTTCTTTCTTTGCTCCGCCGTAAGATCCTCTGAATAAAGCTCCTCCCACTTTCCGTCGTATTGAAAGAATTTCGTTCCACAGGTTGGAAGCAGAGACAAATTCGCAAGGAGACTGTCCTTGGGCAGATCGGAAAGGAGCTGCTTTTCAAACTGCGCCCATGCGCCTCCGGAGATCACTGCCACTTTGGTGACGGCCAGGAGGTCACGCAGCAGCGCCGCAGTCTGCGGAGCGAGAGACGACTTGCTGGGCGCGAGGGTGCCGTCCAAATCGAACACGATGAGCTTTTTCATTCATCTCCCAGTCTGAGATTCTGTTATGCGGATGACTTCTTCGACCATCAAGGGATCGCGATCTCCAGCAGGATCACCTCTCCGCTGGGTTGAAACGCGCACACTCCGGCCTCTGCCGGCAAGAGCCAAACATCTCCCTTGCCCACCGCGTAGGGAGTGCCATCGTGCGTGATTTGGCCTGATCCCTCAATACCGACCAACACGCGCGGCTTTTCCGTCGCTCCAACGGTGAACCGATCTTGCCCAAGGACTCGCCACAACAGGAATGCAGGACAATCAAAGAGCCTCTCGCGTTCAACAGGCGTAGTGGTCTCCACGCGGGCCGCCACCAGGCCACTGTCGCTCGCTCCGAACGCTATGCAGGCAAAAGCCTGATCCACCTGGAGCGGCCGCGGCTTCTTGGTCTCCGGATCGATATGGCCCCAATCGTAAAGCCGAAAAGTCGTATCGCTATTCTGCTGAACCTCAAAGACCATGACATCGTCACCCAAAGTGTGAACCGTTCCCGCAGGGATGAACACGGCATCGCCGGCCTTCGGGGCAATACACACGAGCTGGTCCGCAATGGTGCCGTCATCAAGAGACTGGCGCAGACTGCCGGCAGTTGTGCCTGACCTCAGGCCGGCATAGATGTGGCTCCCCTTCTCAGCTTCAATCACAACCCACGCTTCGGTCTTTGCCGTGTCGCCCGCAGGAATCAGCTCTGGGTGCGCATCGCTGGGATGCACCTGCACAGAGAGCATCGCGTGCGCGTCCAGAAACTTGAGCAGCAGCGGAAAGCGGCGGAAGCGCGAAGACAGCTTCCCCATGAGCTGTTCTCGGAATTGCTCCATCACTTGGCCGAGCGTCTGGCCCTTAAGCGTTCCATTCGCAACCAGGCTTTGGTGGTCGGTGCGGTCGCTGAGCACCCACGCCTCGCCGATAGGTCCAACGCCCGGAAGCGGCGCGGAGAGCAAGCTGGCCAAGCGGCGGCCGCCCCACAAACGATATTGATAGATGGGGTCGAACCGGAGAGGATACAACTGTGTTTTACCCATCGTTTTGCTGCCCGTCTTTTATCCTGGAAACTTCAATTCGCAGCAGGCGCAGGCATCGCAGGTTGCCGATGGCCATTTGGAACCCACGCCAGATCGCCACTAAGCACGTAAACGGACAGGGCCGCAGCCATGAGAACCGCTCCTACCCAGAAGCGCCAGTCACGATGCATGCGCCGCCAGTAAGGACCGGGATCGGGCTCGCCCCTGTCGCTGCTATTTCCTTCCAGGTTGTGCTTGCTTCCAGTCATTTCGTCTCCATCTCCTGGGAGTATTCGCCCCGACGCGCTGCCTGATTGCATCGGGCACGATGATACAAAGCCTTCTGTGCAGCCTTCACATTGGTCTCCTGCCCCTTCCAAATCTCCAAGGCCGGCTGCTGGATGGCGCGGGCAAACGAAAATGCCAATGCCCAGGGCAGACGCGACTTGAATCTGACGTTCATCGCATTCAAACGGGCCGTAGCCAACTCCGCAGGTTGCCCGCCCGACAGGAACGCAATCGCCGGCACGGCAGCGGGGACGGCTCGCAGGAAGCAATTCACTGTAGCGTCGGCCACCTCGTCCAATGCCGGTTGACTGCTGCAGGCCGTTCCGGGAAGCGCCATATTTGGCTTCAGCACCATGCCTTCCAGAACCACCCTTTGCGCGAACAACTCGCTGAACACCGTGCGCAGCACTTCGTCGGTGACCTCGCAACATTGTTCCAACGTGTGCTCGCCGTCCATGATGACCTCAGGTTCGACAACAGGGACGAGGCCAGCTTCCTGGCACATTGCCGCATAGCGAGCTAGAGCATGAGCATTGGCTTCGACGCAACCCCAACTCGGAAGCCCACGCCCGATCGCAATCACTGCGCGCCACTTGGCAAAGCGCGCGCCCATTTGAAAATACTCTTGAAGGCGATCGCGCATTCCGTCCAGGCCTTCTGTGACCTTTTCACCGGGATGGCCGGCCAGTTCCTTGGCGCCTGTATCCACTTTGATGCCGGGAGTAATACCCGCGGCAATGAGGACCTTGACGAAGGGCGTTCCGTCGCTCTTATGCTGCCGGAGGGTTTCGTCGTAGAGGATTGCGCCGCCTATCGACTCACCAAGCCCTGGAGTGGTCACAATCAATTCGCGATATGCTCTTCGAGCTTCGACGGTCTGCGGAATTCCAAGCTTCTCGAAGCGCTTGTTACAGGTCCCATTGCTCTCATCCATCGCAAGCAGGCCCTTGTGATCGGCGAAAAGTAACTTCACGATGTCTTTCAGCAATTGCGAATTCATTGTGACTTGCTCGTTTTCTGTCTCAGCTACAGTTATCACATTCTCTCCGCTCAAAGGCATTTCAGCTCAGAGACCCAAACGCGCCGAACACCACGATGCACCGCAAATTGCCGGCAGTTTGTGCGGCCACTTCAGCGGTCCGGCGAATGCTCTCGCCGGGAAGAATCCACGCCAAATCCCATCGCATTCGACGCAACCTCAGAAGCGATCATCGCAAAGCCAGCCCTAAATCTGCTGCGCATCTATGCTCCTGATGCGCCACGCGGATCATCTCAAGCCTTCCGATCCTAAGCGCCATGCACGCGTTGATCGCGGTGGCCGTGGCCAGGCGCAGTCCAAGCACCGCCGAAAGCGACTCTTCTCCAACGAAATCGCCGGCGGAGAGAAGCGTGACTTTGGCCTCTTTGCCTTCGTGCGAAACAACAGTGAGTTTCGCCCGGCCGCTCTGAAGATAAAAGACGGAGTCCGCCGGATCTCCCTGGGCAAAAAAGGTCTGGTCCGGCTTCATGTCGATGATTCTTCGACCAAGGTCGGCGTGCGCAAGGAAAGCGGCAGGGTCGAATGTGGAGTTGTCTTTATAGGTCATCAGCATGGAACATCCTTCGAGCCTTCCCGGACGCGTTACAGACTGCGGTTGGCGGATCAAAGACCAGGGAGGAACTGCCTCAGAGGATAAGAACCGAGCATTCCATGCAGCCTGACCGGCGACACTGGTGCCGGGTCGTTACCCGGGGTTGAGGCCGCAACTTTCGGGGCGGATTTTCCACACTTGGGGCCTACTACGCGAATGCCTTATTCATTCTCGCCTTCGCTCAAAGGCATAGTATGTTCTGTTTTGCTCATCCTTGAAAGATTTTTCAGGACCCGATTGAGGTTACATGTTGAAGAATTGCCAGGTGATTCGTTGAGGTCTGGTCAGTAACGAAAATGTCGGCTGGTGTTTGGGAACCGATCTTCGCTGTCCGGGAGTTGACACGAGCGTGATCGAGGTTGTGGAGGTCATTCCATGTCGAGCGGAGAAGGGCGATGGGGTTATGAGAGAAGTCTGGTATTGAAATTCCTGCTTTCCCTGGGGAATGAAATTGACCTCTCATCAATACTGTAAGGTCCGCGCGACATGAACCTGTACCCAGGTCTGGTGTTGCGCACCCCGAACGGGGTCATTGCGCATTCATTGAGTACATTCCTGAGGGTGTTGCGCACTTCCTTTAAGCAAATGCGCAACGGGGAAAGGGACTCGGAATCGTTGCGCAGTGGGAAGATGGGGGAACTGCGCAACGCTTGAAGCGAATCGGAGCGTTGCGCAGCCTGTAACTGTTCTATCGCGCAACCTCACGAGACGAGCGGGATTGCACTCCACCTTCCGGTTCTCCATGCCAAGCCGGTAAACGAGTGACAAAAACGCTCGATAGCGGTTCGCTGTTGCTGGCGTCTTGCAGTGTTTGGCAAGCCAGTGGTTCATCTCCTGCGGCGTGATCCTGGCTGCCGGGCGCTCCCGAATGGCTCTCGCAGTATCGAGTCCTTAGTCTTGTAGTGCTCAAGCGACTTGAGATGAGTTTCAGAGTGTTTCAATGCCACGTCTGACAGATGACCCAACGTGACAACCTTCCCCCGGAACCAACTCCGGGAGTTTTCAGCTTGCGTCGTGCATCAGCTTTCCGTTTCTGATAAAGGGCAAGTGCATCCCCGGGCGTCCTACTTTTCTCTATGCTGCTTTCCATCGACGTAGTAATTGATCTACCAACATCCCGACCCGGCTGGACGCTCGAATAGGCCTCTCGCTTTTGAGGTGATTCCTGCCTTCTTCATCTCCCCTCCGCGATGCGTGCTGTTTCTATTAACATGCACCATGCGAAAAATGGATCTGAAACGAAATATCCAATAATTCAGTAACATTTGTTTTTTGTGTAGTTTGAATGGTGGGCCCGGAGGGATTTGAACCCCCAACCAAGGGATTATGAGTCAGATTTTGGCTACTTTGCAGGATGTTGCATGGTGTCGCACAGTGTAGAATAACTCTATTATTTACAATATATACAGGCGATTCTATCTCTGCATGAAGTAGCACCGAGAAGCATCAAATTCCAGTTCAAACATGCACCAAAACATGCACCAGATTTGTCGGGTAGAAGAGGCCTACCGGCACTCCAATAGGGCTCGACGTCTCAACTCGGTTGTTGGGTTGAAGTCGGCCAATGTTTACCAATGAGTCCGCTGTTCTCTCTGGATTCCCTATTTGCCGCGCTTGAACAAGTCGCGGAGAACGTCGTCGGCGATGCCCCAGATGAAAGAGACGATTTTGTTGTGCGTTGCCTGGTCCACTTTCGAGTTTGCTCCTTGTCAAGAATCAGTTCTCAGCGCTGCCCTTCTTCGTTCAACTACCAAGGCCGAGGTCAGGCTGCCTATCGACGCCGAATTGGACCACTTGGTCAGTTCATAGGCGCAGTGCGGGGCATAGAAGGCCGTGAGACCCATTTGTCTGGCAAACGATACAAGAATAGCGCTCCTGCGCCCTTCCAGTCTCAACCTAATGGAGAAGTGCGCCATGCACCCCAAGGAAGCCGTAGAAGTCCTTCGATTGGCTGAACTAACGATTGCGGCCAAAACCTTCACGCGTGCGCGAGACGTTCTTTGTTATTGACGGGAGAGACCTGGTCCTAGACATGAGGAATCACCGGAAACCCACGAAGCTTAGACCAGTTGAGGTGAACAGTCCCTTGCTTGAGTATTCAACCCAAGTATTCACTGGAATTCAGCCGGTGGGTTATCCTCGATACCGGAGGATTCATGAATATACAGAACATCGTTGTTGAGATCGATGCTGAGATATCCAGGCTACAACAGGTAATGGCGCTGTTAACCGGCACCAGCACTACCAAGAAGCAGAAGCCGGGTCAACCAGCCAATGCCAGCTTGGCCGCCAAAGCCAGAACAAGACGCACGTTGAGCGCGGAGGGGCGTGAGAAGATCGCCGCCGCCCAAAGGGCTCGTTGGGCGAAATCCAAGAAGGCCGCGAAGAAAGCCCCCGCGGTCGGGATACGTGCAAAGAGTAAGAAGAAGCGCACCTTGAGTGCTGGAGCGCGCGCCAAGATCGCAGCTGCTCAAAGGGTCCGGTGGGCCAAGGTGTGGAAAGCCAAGGAGAAAGCCTCTGCGGCAAAAGCTGCAAAGAAGTCTGCTCCAGCTAAGAAGGCTGTCCCCGTAAAGCGGGCGGGTGCGCCGAAGACGAAGGCTGCTGTCGCTCCGGTAGCTCCAATCACGCCAGTGAAAGCAGCTTCGTAAAGCTCCGAGTGCGGGTGGTCCAGGCCACACAGGAGTCTGGGGCGGCTTAGACCTTGAACCATGTATTGCGCCCCTTGCCGTTGTCTTCCACAGACATCACACTGTGATCGCGACTTCGTCTGGCCATAAGTATCAGTTCTTTCATGCAACTGCGGCTAAACATTGGGACCCTGCGGGATTTAGCAAGGGCAGGCCTTGCTTGCTCCCAGAGGTCGTGGTATGTTTATTCCGCCACAAATCAATCACAAGGGCCTCTACCGCAGCTGCCCGGACTTTGAAGTTCAAGCATTTGCCAGTTACTGTGCATGGCAGGTCTTGGCTGCTACTGCTCAATGAGCAATTAACACACGATTCGCGATGGTCGCGTGCCCTTTCGTATTCCAATTAGGGTCGAGACCTTTGGGCTCAAGTTTCCGCTTTGAGATCTTGCGAGAATCTGCGGGCTGTACGGCGGCACCGTCAGTGAATGGCGGTCAAGCGCATTCTTGGCCAGTTGTGTGCCGCTAACCGGATTGCTATTGCCGGAGGTGAAACAACTGTGACTCGTCATTGTCAGATTTCTTCATTTCATTCGCGAGGGCTCGCTCTCATTCCACTTGAGATCCTTCTCCTGAGCACGCTTTGCTTCAGCCAGTTGCCTTCAAATGACAAGCAAGTTCCCCGACGCATTAACGGAAGTTTGGGTGAGACGAATCTGGTGGCACTGAAAGGCCACTTGCGCCCCGATACAAACGCTTCAAACGATCTTGGGCAGGTCGAGCCGACGACCGTGATGCATGACATGACTGTGTGGTTCCGCCCTTCGAGCGCGCAAGTCGCGTCACTCGATCAACTGCTCCGAGATCAACACGACCCGCAATCGGTACGCTATCACAAATGGCTGAGCGGCTCGGATTTCGGAAGTATGTTCGGATTAAACCAAGAAGATATTGAACAGATTGCGGACTGGCTGCGGCAGGGCTGGGAACAGATGCCGCCAAGTCTCCGAACTGCGAGTCCGTGACGCTGCGTCGGCACGCAAAACCTTGCTCCTTGAATTCATTCGATCTGGACATTTTCAACAAAGTCCTATATATTGGACCATATAAGGCCATAGGGCTTTATGTATGGAGCCTTATAAATGAGATCGAATGTGTCAGATGTTCTGCCCCCCGCCGTCAAGCGGTCGCTGACCAAATTCGGCAGCGACCTAGCAACCGCCCGGCGAAAGCGTGGGCTCACAATCCTTGCCGTCGCCGAACGCATGGGCGTTGCCAAGAATACTTACCTCCGCGCAGAGAAGGGAGACCCCAAAGTCGGCCTTGGCGTGTATGCGATGGCGCTTTTCGTCTTGGGCTTTGGCGATCCTCTTGGCGCTCTTATCGACGTGAGCCGCGACGATACCGGCCTTCTGCTCGATGAAGAACGTCTGCCCAAGCGCGTGCGCATGAAGAAAGCACAGGTGCCCCAATCATGAAGCGGAATATCGACGTGATGCTGGGCGATGGGGTCGAGGTCGGCACGCTGCGCTACGACCTGCAAGGGCGTCGCGAAAGCGCCGCTTTCGAGTATGGTGCGAGCTGGCTCGGCGCCCCCGCGCGTTTCGCTCTGGGGCCGACGCTTCCGCTCCAGGCGGGACCACAGTTTCATCGCAAGTCAAAAGACGGTTCTATATTTCATGCCGCGATTGCCGACACCGAGCCCGATGGGTGGGCAAAGCGCGTCATCATGCGCGACCACATCAAGCGCAGACAAGAATTGCGCCGTGAAGGAAAAGAAGAAGCGCAGCCGCTCAACGCGCTTGATTATTTACTGGCTGTGGATGATTTCAGCCGTGTCGGCGCGCTTCGTTTTCGCGACGAAGAGGGCGTGTTTCAGCGCGCGCAGGAAGAAGGGCGCCGGACCGCTCCGCCACTCATCGAGCTTGGACATTTGTTGAGCGCGTCGCGCGCTGTCGAGGCGAACAAAGAGACGGCAGCGGACCTTGCATACTTACGCGGCCGAGGCACGTCGCTTGGAGGCATGCGCCCGAAATGCACGGTCATTGACGAAGACGGCTCGCTCTGCATCGGCAAGTTTCCGAGCATCGCAGACGAGCGCGCCGTTACCAAGGGAGAAGTGCTCGCTCTGACGCTTGCCAGAAAGGCCGGGATCGATGCAGCCACGGCGCGTATCGTCCAGAGCGAAGATTTGCCGGTCGCACTCGTCCGCCGCTTCGACCGCCAAAACAGCGGCCATCGCGTAATGTATGTCTCCGCCGCGACCATGCTGGGTGTTGAGGTGACGGAACCCGAGGAACATACCTACACCGAGATCGTGGACGCAATCCGCGTACACGGGGCCGACGCACAAGCCGATATCGAAGAGTTGTGGAGGCGCATTGCCTTCTCGATTTTGATTACGAATGTGGACGACCACTTGCGCAATCACGGCTTCCTGCATGTAGATAGGGAATTCTGGCGGTTGTCGCCCGCTTTCGACATCAACCCGTCGCCCGAGCGCGTGCGTGAATTGAAGACGTGGATATCCGAGGATGCAGGCCCTGACATGACCATCGATGCCCTCATGTCCGTGATTGCTTATTTCCGCATCACGGCTACGCGGGCCAGGGAGATATTGAGCGACGTTATGCATGCCGTCAATGGCTGGCGCAAGACTGGACGGAGTATTGGCATGAGTGACGAAGAGCTTGAGCCATTCGTAGACGCCTTCGAACATGGCGAACGCGCCGCCGCGAAGAGGCTTATCTGAAGATCAAAGCCGATAATTCCCGGCAAATCCCGATGGTTATGCCATCACCAGCTATACCGGACAAGGACAGACTGCTGACCGCATGATTCTCGCGGCATTACAATTCCGCAAGTTCCTTCCGTTGAGAAGGAGTCGCGACCTGTCGTGCTTCCGCAAGCAACTCCGCACGCTGGCAATTGCAGTAGCGGCCGACAAATGCTTCGAAGCGCCGCGCATATTCGGCCGGATCCGCCGTAATCGATAGAACGCGAAACCATGCAGGCAGCACTTGCTTCCAGTCGATGCCAACCATCCACGACCCTCCCTCGTCGGCAAAGAAGACCATCCTGTCGTCAGCATCGTCGAAGCGGTCCAGAAGTTCGAACAGAATATCAAACGCGCAGCGCACGCCGGCCACATTCCGCTTCTTCGCTTGCTCCACACAGCGGAAAAGCAGCCGCCGAAAATCGGCGATCCAGGCCAGCGTTCCCAGGGAACTCTGCGTGCAATTCTTCGAGTTGACGTCAAATGCTTCGTAGTATTCGCCGGCAAGACATGCCTTCTGAAATGCCTGAACCTCGGCAAGGAGGTCACGCTTCACTGCAACATCGGAGACGAACTGCTCCGGTTTCAGATATTGCGCCATCAACTGGCGAAGTTTGGCTGGAGGAAGAAGCGACAGGGCGTCATCGAGCAGAAAGAAGATGGTCTCGCTGCCACTCCCGCGGATTACCCTGCGAATTCGTTGCAGATCGAGTTTGCCGCCGCTCATTGTCGCCTCGGGTCAGTGGTCTTCATTTCAATGACCATCCTACCGCGGGCGACGCCATGTACACTGGAATGCAGAATTGATCGTGCCGGCATCCGTGCTTGAGCCATCGCTCTCTGCATGGCGCATGCTAGAATCGCTTCCCGTCTTGTGAATTGCTCATTCCCCACGAAAGTTATTTCCGCCGATGCCGAAGAAACGCGCCGATACAACTCCTGCTTCCCCAGATTATTTCTTCGCAAAGGAACTCGCCGGCGAGGAGCCGCCTTCATTTGCTGCTATGAAGAGGCTCTACGAGCGGGCCAGCGATCTCTTCGGTTTCCGCCCCTGGCAGATACTCAGCGAAAGCGAGTTGGTGGTCACGCGCGACAGCAAGAGCGGCGAGACGTGGTATTGCTCGGTGATGGGTTCGATGGGCGAGGTCTACTCGATGCAGGCCTATCGCGGTGACGAAGGGCTGCGCCTGTTTCGCAGCATTGCGGCCGAAGATCTCACCGACCCCGGCGAGGTTCTCGCTTCGATGCACTGTCTGAGTGTGGAGTTCGTACCGCGAAAGGAGTTGAAGCGGCAGGATCGCGAGTTGCTTGCCGCGCTCGGTCATCCGCAGGGCCGGGGGTTGGCATCGCCCGTCTTCCGCGTGATTCGTCGCGGCTTTCATCCCTGGTTTGTCAATGCCGAGGAGGCACGCACGTTGGCCGAGTGCATCCGCTCCGTGGTTGTCATCTGCGCGGCCGTCGGCAATCAAAAGGACGTGCGCTTCTGGGATCGGGCCGATACCTATCCCATCGTCACGCGGGCCGACGGCACCGAGCCGCGCTACAACATCGACTTGATCAAGCTGGAGTTTCCTGCGCAACCTCCCATCGCGCCGGTCAATCTGCCGGAGGAGTTGTTACGTCCGCTGCGCGGTAAGGACTACGTCGTGCGTAGTGCGATGGAGCTTGAATACGTTTTTAGCGGCGCGGCCGTGGGCAAGGCCAATGAGCGCGCCGCCTGTGTTGCGATTGCTTTGGCGGTCGATGCGGAGACAGGCATTGTCTATGCGCCGGAGGCGATCGACACTAGCGTGCCACCCGCCGAGGCGCTGGTTCGCGTCTTTATCAAAGCAGTTCAGAGCAATCGCGCGTTTCCCAGCGAGGTCCGTCTGCGCAGTCAGAAACACGCCGCGAGTCTTGGTCCGCTGATGGAATCATTTGGCGTCACGCTACGCGTTGCCAACCGTCTTCCCGCTGCCGAAGAGGCCCGCGCGCATCTACTCGGCTTTATAGGTGGGAAGCAATAACGCGCGGCCTTGACCTGAAAGCGGCAATCTCACGGGCAGGATCATTCGATCTAACGACAACCAATAATCCTTCGGTTAACAGCCATCGAATTTGCCGACCCTCCTGCTGCTATCGGTTCCTATAAGCCACTATACAAGATACGTTTACGCCCTGGGCGAAGATTGCGGACTGCTGTCCATACCGCCTGGATTGAGACTAATTTTGAATGAGCGTGGGCACAAAAATGGGCACAGTCCGCTATCACTTCCATTTTGCGGGGAACACGACCTATTCCAACCCGCGACCCCTGCCGTGACAGATCCAGGGTGGTCATAGAAAACAGAAGGCACGGGTGGCCAATCTCGGAGCTCTGGAGACCCTGCGGAACGCTTATCGAACCTCTTGCGACAGTCGATTGGCTGGTCACGAGCGGAACCGGCGAACCTTCCCGCACGCCAGGTAGGAATATCGCCTCTAGGCCTCTCCTCAGCTCCTCTGAGTTGAGCAAATTGAAACATCCAAGAGTGCCCCCTCAGCGAAATCATAGGCAAGGCAATAGTGGAGTGCCCGTTGATTTCTTGTAACAAGAAACACTTGAGAAAAGGTCACACAGGTTTCCCTCGAACATAGCCATTTGTGACAAATGGATCGCGACCCACGAAAATCGAAAGAATCCGAACCGATGCCGGGACTCAATATCACCAGCTTCATCGAACCCATTTGTCAAATCTCGTAGCAATGTTCAACGTGCGGCCAGGCGCAAAATCTGACGCAGCGGAAGGTCGGACGACGACCCTCCCGCCTCGACCAGGAAATCGCCGGCTGGCCGTCTCCAATCGTCGCCCACTGTCGAGTAAATCGACAAGTACAGCGGATCGATCGGAACCTCCACCGTCTGTGCTGCGCCTGCCGCCAGCGAGACGCGCTTCCAAGCGGCCAGCTTGCGGAACGGTTCTCCTGCCGAGTCCGGTAATGTGACATACACCTCGGCAATCTCGTCCCCGGCCTGCGCCCCGGTATTGCTCAAATCGAACCTGACGCTCTTCGCGTCAGAATCGACCCTCAAGTTCGAGTATGCAAATCGCGTGTACGAGAGCCCAAAGCCAAATGGGAAGAGTGGCTGCTTGTTCTTTTCCTGGAACCAGCGATAACCCACCGCCATGCCCTCCAAGTTGTAATCGACGTCGAAGGGTCTGGGCTGGACTCGGGGCCCACTGTGCGGCGTTGCGGCCGCCTCCCTGCGGACGTTCATCATCTGCTCGCTCAGGCCGGTAACCGTGGGATGGGGAAGGTCGCTGTCGGCCGCGGCAAAGGTAACCGGCAGCTTGCCCGACGGATTGACGCGATCGAAAAGAATCGCTGCAATCGCTTGCCCGCCTCCGATTCCGGGATACCAGGATTCGAGGATCGCCTTCACGTTTTTTGCCCAGGGCATGGTGACTGGACCGCCCGTCTCCAGTACCACGATGGTGTTCGGATTCGCGGCGACTACTGCGGCCACGAGTGCGTCCTGGTTGTCAGGGAGGCTGAGGGTCGCAGCGTCTCGGCCCTCTGACATCCACTGCGTCACGAATACGACGGCTACCTGGGCGCCTGCGGCAGCCTTGGCAGCTTGCACCGGATCCGTACCGGCATCATAGACAATCCTCGTGCCCTGCCCAGCCTGCTCGCGAATGTACTTGAGCGGAGAAGAAGGAAAGTAGACGGGCTTACCCCAGGCCGACGGGCCGGGCATTGGGTCGATTGCATTCCCTCCCGGCGCATCCACCTGGGCAGAGCCGCCGCCGGAGAGCACGCCCACATCGGCGTGACCTCCGATAATCGCAATGCTGCGAATGTTCGCAGCATCGAGCGGAAGAATGCCTCCACTGTTCTGTAGCAGCACGGCGCTCTCTTCTTCGATCTTCCGGGCGTCGTCGCGGCCGCGAAAGGGATCGACGACGCTACGCACCGGTGGCTCATCGATGGCGCCGCTCGCAAACATGCTGCGCACGATGCGATGGACCATTTCGTCGAGCCGAGTGATGGGAACCTTTCCATCCTGCACCGCCTGCTGCAGCGGATCGCTAAAGTAATTGTCGTCGCCAGGCTGATCCATATCCAGACCTGCCAGCGCGGCCTTGACGGTCGAGTGCGTGCCTCCCCAGTCGGAGAGCACAAAGCCTTTGAACCCCCAATCATGCTTCAGAACCTGATTCAGCGTGTAGTCGTTCTCGCAGGCAAAGTCGCCGTTCACGTGGTTGTAGGAACACATTACCCCGGCCGACTGAGCTTCGGTGATGGCGATTTGGAAGGCCAGCAGATCCGTCTCGCGGAGGGCGCGCCGGTCCAGCACAGCGTTCAGAATATTGCGACCTGTCTCCTGCTCGTTGAGAACGTAGTGCTTGATGTCTCCCATGATGTGGTTGGACTGGACGCCGCGTGCCAACTGGCCCACCATCGTGCCGGCGAGGATCGGGTCTTCACTGGAGTACTCGAAGTTGCGCCCGTTGCGCGGCTCGCGGATCAGGTCCATCCCGCCGCCGATGGACATGTTGTACCCCTGCGCGCGCAATTCGCGGCCAATAACGGAACCGTAGAGGAAGGCGGCTTCGGGATCCCAGGATGCGGACATGCCCAGTACTGAGGGAAGTAGAGTGGCATAGCGGCCCTCGAGTGCGGCCATGCGCACGCCCACCGCGGAGTCGGCGAGATTGATGTCAGGAAGATGCAGCCGCGGGATGCCCGGGACGAATCCAGCGCCGCCATTATCTGCGGGTGGGACAGGCGCGCCGGCGCGGAGAACCCCCCAGCCCACGCCATGAACCAATTGGATTTTCTCGTCGAGCGTCATCTCGTGAATCATGAGATCGGCACGCACATCCGGGTCCAGGGATGGATTCATCCAGGGCTGCTGAGGCGCGGCCTGCTGAACGGCAGACTGCGAAGACTTGGCTCTCGAACCTTGCGCGTCTGCAGCATCGGCGTAACAGAGGGCCAGTGTGATGCAGACAATCCATGCCGTGCGGAAAATCATCGTGAATGCATCACTCCTTTCCATGGCGACCCGGACCACCTCCGCCGAGGCGTCAAAAACCGAACTCCATGATCCATGGCTCAAATCATTTTCCGGCAATCTTCACGATTGCGCTGTCAGGTTCGCTCCAGCCGGCGGCGCCGTCGCGCGTAAGCATCTGCTTTGCGTCGTCCCAATGGATCTGGGTAATGGAGCTCGCGCCCTTCTCATAAGCATAAGTCGTGCCGTCGTCAGAGAAGAGCGTGAAGCTGCCGTCGGCGCCCGGATAGACTCTTACCTGTGCGATAGCTTGAATCTGATGGGTATTCTCAACCGGCGCTCCCAGCGGAACGATAGAGCCGGCACGGACGAAAAGGGGAATGGTATCGATAGGAGCAGCGACAGTGATCGTCTGGCCGCCCTTAACACGTTCGTTGGTCCAGAAGTTATACCAATCGGTTCCGGTCGGCAAATAGACCTCGCGGCTGGTCGCGCCCTGGTCGGTCACGGGCGCGACCAGAAATGCCGGTCCAAACATGTACTCGTCACGCAGGTCAGCGACTTTGGGATCATTGGGAAAATCCAGCGGGAGGGCGCGCATAAAAGGAGCGCCGGAGAGCCATGTCTGGTATCCCAGCGAGTAGATATATGGCATCAACTCATAGCGCAACCGGAGATACTTTTCCAGGATGGGCTCGGCCTGCTTGCCATAGGACCACACCTCATTTGCCACGCGGCTGCCGTGGGTGCGAAAGATGGGCAGAAACGTAGCGTACTGGAACCAGCGGGTGTAGAGCTCCGGGTAGTCGTCGTATCCGCCTACGTTGGCGCGGGCATCGGAAGGATCGAGCAGTGGAGGGTGATCCGGATGGTGCACCGCGGGAAGATACTGCCAACCACCGGTGTCGTTGGACCAGTACGGGATCCCCGAAGCCGCAACGTCGAGACCGGTGGGTATCTGCCGCTTGAGCGTGTCCCAGGTGGGATAGATATCGGAGGACCACACAATGGCGCCGTTGCGCTGCACGCCCGTGAAGGCGTCGCGAGAGAGGATCAGCGCTCGCCGGCCGGGTTCGTCTTTGCGGAAGCCGTCGTAGAGCGCGGCGGTGTGAAAGAGCGGATACACGTTGAAAAACTCCGTGCCAGGACCGATGTGGAAGTAGGCGCCGCTTGGAGGCAGATCGGGCTCTGTTTCATCGGCCCAGAGGGAGTCGAAGCCCTTGCTGAGGATGTTGTCGCGGATGGTCCTCCAGTACCACTGGGCGGCCTCGGGGTTTGTGGTGTCGATGTCGGACCCGGCGCGGTCGTAGGGCAGGCCGTTGATCGGCGTGCCGTCGGCGAGGTGGATGAACCAGCCCTTCTCCCGCAACTCGGCATAGAAACGGTCGTCGGGCGAAAAGCGCGGCCAGACACTAATCATGGTTTCAAATCCCATTTCATGAAGCTGCTTGTTCATAGCCGATGGGTCAGGCCAGAACCGGGGATCGAAGTCCATTTGGCCCATTTTCGTGTAGTAGAACCAATCCACCACCAGCACGTCAGCAGGCAGATGGCGGTCGCGATAGCCCTTCGCAACCGACAGCAATTCCTGCTGGCTGGCGTATCGTTGCTTGCACTGGATGTAACCGTAAGCCGCTTTGGGCAGCATGTGCGTGGGGCCCGTGAGCAGCCTATAGCCGGCGTAAATCTCGTCCGCAGTGGCGCCGGCAATCACGAAGAAGGAAACACGGTTGCCCGCCTCGGAGACCCAGCGGGTCTGCTCGTTGAAGCCCGGCTCGATCGTGGTCTTCGAAGCGTTGTCCCACAAGAGTGCATAGCCCTTGTTGGTGACCAGGAACGGCACGCAGAAACTGGGAGCGGCAGGAGCCGTGTAATCGGCCCAGCAATGGACCGGGTGTCCGCGATGGTCCAGAAAACCCTCTTGATTCTGCCCCAGCCCGTAGTAGTGCTCGTCGGCGGGCGAGTTAAACGTCGCGCTTACGGAGTAGAACTGCGGGTCGGTGGGACGGCGATCATGTTCCAGGCCGGCCGTGCCGGACTTGAAATTAAGTTCATCCTGAGCCCAGCCGGTAAGCTCAAGCAGCATTCTGCCGTCGGGAGTGCGAATGGTGATGTGCGTTTCAGGAGTGGAGCCGTTGAAGTATTTGGCTATGTCGGCCATGGTATGAAGCGGCGGCGGTTCCGCAGGCAGTTCGCGGTCCACGGTGACGACCATGCGCGGCGAGCTGTACACGTCCGCTTGTGCGGCCCTGCTCGTACTCCAGCCAGCAGCGTCAGGCGCCGCTACAAGCCCGTACCCCGGCGTGGCCAGCGCAGATTCCCGTTGCAGGCTGAGCGTGACGCGCAGAATGTTGGACGCGTAGGGCTCCAACACAATCGTCTCGCCAGTGCGGTTAAGTTCCAAACGCGGCGACGGATTCTGCGCCCGGGAGCAAACAGCAGTCGAGGTGAATGCGGCAACAAGTGCGACAACCGCCAGAGGCCTTCGCATAAACTGAATTCCTTTCTCAGTACGTAGCCACCGAAACCCTGAGTACCTCGGGTTCCGAAGAGAAGTTGAGGCCCCAATCCGTTTGATCTCCATTCAGGATGCGCAGGAATTTAAAGGCCCCGTTTTCGTACGTGCCTTCTTCCACGCGGAGGAATTGGCGATGCTGCCATTTACCGTCGATCTCCGCGGACGGCGTCTGCCCGGCTCCCACGACGATATTCCCGGATTTCTGCTGTTGCGGGGTGCCCACCGGCCGGAAGTCGACGCGGCAGAAGGTTCCAGTGACCAGGAATTGGTTGTCCTTGAGTTGCGCCACCAGGGCACGGCCGATGGGTTCGGGATTTCCCTTTGTGGGGCCTTTGCCACTAACTCTGTAGGAAACCACCGCGTCCCACTTTCCAAAATGGAGCGTTTGCGGCCCCTCGCCTTCTACTTCCGCTGCAGCCTGCAGCTTGCCCTCGAAGTTGAGGCGGGCAACATCGCGCATCATGGGGCCGATGAGGCGGTAATTCTGGGCCGTCGGCTCAAGAAACGCATTCGGCGCATCTGGCTGGCCGGGCTGAACGGAATGGCTTCGCGTGTAGTCAAGTCCGAAGGGAGAGTAGCCGATGGCCTGAAGACCGAGGGCTGAGAAAAGGAAGCGGGCTTCATGGACGGCGCCGCTGGTTTCCGGGACGAGTAATGCGTTGTCAGGACGATGATAGAGGTCCAGCACCTTGAGATACTCCGCGGTGTTGGACGTATATATGTCCGGCGCGAGGACATCGATCGCGGGCGCCTCCGCCTTCCAGATGGAAAGCACATTGTCAGTGGGGCCGCCGCTTTCGTACGTGCCGGGCGCTCCCGGCTTTAGCGGATCACGTAATGCCGCATTCACATAAAGCGGCAAGGGATAAACGGCCTTGCCCGCGGAGGCAACCTGTCCGACGTATTTGGCGACCGCCCAGGCATGGAAGTTCACTTCCGCCTCAGCACCGAAGACCTGTTCCCAACTCGCACCCGGCGTGACCGACGTCTGGCCCATGGCCTTCAGAACTTCGGCCGGGACCGGGCCGTCATAGAGTTTGTTTGCTTCCGGCGAGTAGTCGCGGAGCGTGCCCCAGGTGCCCGTTTCGTTTTCTACCTGCACCATGAGCACCGTTCTTTCCGGATCGGCTGCCTTGAGGTGCGACATGAACGCGCTGAACGCGCGCTTGTCCGCTTCAAGCGATGCTTGAGCGAATGGAGAGGGCGAGTCAACCAACTCTCCATTCTTGTTGGTCACGTGGGAGTAGCGCTGGGGATCGAGCTTCATCCATTCAGGCATATAGTGCTGGCTGCCGTTCTTCCAGGTGCTGAACCAGAGCACCACCAGATGAACGTGATGCTCACGGGCCTGAGCGAGAATCGTGTCCACTTGCGAGTAGTCAAACTGTCCCGGCTTGGGTTCGAACTGCTCCCAGTAGATTGGAGTTTCGAGCGTATTGGCGTGAAGGTATTCGATGGCGGACCAGACTTTGGGGAGCGTGGCCGGCCAGTCGCTGGAGTTGTTCGATTGTGCGCCCAGCATCAGATAGGGCGCACCGTCCACGAGCAGGGCGTATCGTCCATCCTTCTCGATGATGCGGGGGATGGGATGTTCCGTCACTTGCGCCAGCGCTGCAAACCCGGTGCTCGATACCGCTAAAACTGCCGCGATCATGAAGGTCTTCATCGTCTTTCATCCTCATTTCTTCTGCGATCTGCATGCAAGTTCGTCAAAATGCCTAGGGCCGGGAAGGGTACGCGCATTCGAGAACCGCTCTACTGCACGCGCAGCTCGGTTGTCAGTTGAATGTCGGCGGATGAATTGCCGATCATCACACGGATCGGCTCGGCTTCGACGCGGAAACCCGGGAGTTTTTCGTCCCACCAGGCCAATGTCGAAGCCTTGAGCGGAATCTGCACGGTTTTGGTTTCACCGGGCTGAACGGTGACGCGCTGAAAGCCCTTCAGCGCTTCGCGTGGTTGCTCAACCTTCGTGCCCAGATGCTTGACATACATCTGGACCACCACATCGCCCACGCGGCCGCCGGTATTCGTTACGTCCACGCTGACCATGACCGAGCCGTCTTTAGACAGCTGCGTGGAACTGGCACGGAGATTGGAATACTTGAAAGTTGTGTAGCTCAGACCATAGCCGAAGGGATAGAGCGGCTCCCCTTTGAAGTACATATAAGTGCGGCCATCGCGGATGTTGTAATCCATCATCGGCGGCAACTGATCGAGAGACTTGGGCCAGGTCTCCACCAAATGCCCGCCCGGGCTGTAGTCGCCGAAAAGCACCTGCGCCAAGGCCGCACCCTCGTCCTGCGAGGCGTGGGCCATGTGCAGGATCGCGGGAACGTGTTCCTGCGACCAGTTGATGGCGAAGGGGAAGCTGGAGATCAGGACGACAACGGTCCTAGGATTGGCGGCGTACGCCTGCTTCACGAGTTGTTCCTGGGCAAGATCGATGGTTTCCCGATCGCGTCCTTCGCGTCCGTCGCTGGGCGCGGTGCAGGCCAGTGTCCCGCCACCGTCGACGGTGTTGTGCCAGTCGTGCGCCATATCCGGACCGCAGGTGGGATCGTTTCCGATCACGACCACCGCGACGTCGGAGGATTTGGCCGCGTCGAAGGCCGCGTTGCCCAGCTCATTCTCTGCGTAATTCACTTTTACATCCGGACCGAGCTCCGCTTTGATTCCCTGCAACGGCGTGACTGCATACGGCGGCGTACCGCCATACCAGTCCCAGTGCACCGAGTCGGCGAGCGGCCCGATGACAGCGATTGACTTGATAACATCCTTCTTGAGCGGCAGAAAGCTGTTTTCGTTCTTGAGCAGCACCACCGATTCGAGCGCCATCTGCTTTGAGACCGCGCGATCCCGCTCCGTGTTCCAGGGCTCGGGCGCATCCTTGATCTTCGAGTAGGGAACCATCTCCGGCGGATCGAGCAAGCCCAGGCGGATGGTAATCCGGAACTTGGGGCGAAGCAGGGCATCGATCTCCGCTTCGGTAACTTCGCCATCCTTCAAGGCAGCTTTGGTTTCGTCCTGATAGCGATCGAGGAACTGGTTGACTCCTGCCTTCAGGCACGCGACCACTGCGGCCTTCTGATCGGGAAAAAGATGGCGTGGATCGACAAGGAGATGGACCGCTCCCCCATCGCTCGAAATCACTTCCACGCCCCATTGTTCGCGGACGATGCTTTTGAGAATCGGATTGACCGCCATCGCAGTGCCGTTCCACGCGTTGTAGGAAGCCATCACACCCTTGGCGCCGCCCTCTTGAAATCCCATCCGGAAGGGCACCGAATAGTATTCCCAGAAGAGCCGCTGATCGAAGTTGGACGAAGAACTGGTACGGAAATTTTCGTTGCTATTGGCGAGAAAATGTTTGAGCAGCGGGGCAGCCTGCCAATACTTCCGATCGTCGCCCTCCAGGCCATTGGCGAAAGCCGCCACCATGGTTCCGTTGAAGAATGGGTCTTCGCCGTACACTTCTTCGCTGCGGCCCCATCGAGGATCGCGCGCCAAGTCGGCTTGCGGTCCCCAGAGCATGAGAATCTGACGGTTGTACTCCTTGGTTTGGGTGATGAATCGAGCTTCATAGCCCTCCACACCGCCCGCCTTGCGAACCAGGTCGGGATCCCATGATTCGCCCATGCCCGGAGGCTGCGGAAACTGCGTCGTCGTGATGGCCTGGTGACTGCCCCTGGCCTCGCGTTGCACGACTCCATGGATGCCTTCGGAGCTGCCGTAGCTCGGCACCCCCAACCGGGGCACGCCGGTGTTGGTGCTGAGACAGCTGACCTTTTCGTCGGTCGTCATCAGCGATAGCAGGTTGTCAATCCTCTTTTCCATGGGCAGCGAGGGATCGTTGAACGGATATGGAGGTTGCTGCGCGCGGACCGGCGTGAGCGCTGCGAACAACCTGAATGCCAGAAGACAGAGCAGAACAGCAAGGTGCTTTTTCATGACGGCGGGTACCTTGTCAGCTTTCTAAACCAACGCCCAGCGCTGGAATTTATCGCCTGGTGGGTTTGTGAATTCAAAAACGCAGAAAAATTGTTGCGTGCACCATCAGCCCATCGGGGCTGAGATATTCGGCGGGGAACATCGGAACTCTCAACCTATGGAGCGCGGTAGAGCTGGACGCGCACGATCGTGCCCGGATTCAGCACCAGGATCTCTCCTTGTGCGTCGTCGTCGCCTTCGATCCAACGGGTAAGCTCCCACTTTCCGTCCACAAACCTGCCTGTCTGGACCACACCGAGTCCCACATTGGGAGGCCCGGGCGTGTTCGGAGTAAAGTCAACGCGCATGCCACCTCCGCCAAAATAGTACTCATCGGGACCGGTAGAAATCGCAATTGCGGCCGCTTCCAACGGTGGCAGGGGCTCTTCCGGCCCGGCTCCCGGTTGCCTAGGGGGAGGAGGAGATGCGACCACTCCGCCTTTGGCCTGCGGAGCCAGGCGCGTGACTCTGCCCGTATAGGTGAACGTCAGGGTGTAATTGCCCAATTTGATCTGCCGAGGCGGATCGCCCTGGACCATGCGCACTGCAGTCATGGTGTCAGTCCCCTGGTGCGCCAGGATCATCGGCGCCATGTTGTTGAGCATTCCGTAAGCAGCGGCAAGTTCCTCGGGAATCGGCCTGTTTCCGTCAACGCCAAACGGGGAAAAGCCGATCGTATTGAATTTGCCGACCGCCATCATCAGGTTGGCCGCGTTGGTGCCCGTCTCCGGAATGAAAAGCGGATTGCCATTCCTGCTGAAACGTTCGCAAACTTCGTCGAAGTACGGCAAATAGAGATCGGGTGCAAGAATGTCAACGTCCGGCGCTGCCGCCCGCCAGATGTCGTGCACCTGAGGCATCGGACCGCCGCTGGGATACGTCCCCGGCCAGGCGTGATTGGGCTGCTGCAGCCATCCGTTCACGTACATGGGAATGTCATAGGCGGCCTTGCCTTCTTTGACCACCTTCTCGACGAAGCGCGCATAGTTCCACGCCATGAATACTTCGTCCGACGGCCAGTGGAGTTTCCTCCAACTGACTTCATGCTCATCCGCGCTCATGGGCGGGCTCGTCGTCTGAATGGGAATCTCCTCGTCTGCCGGCTTGCCGGGGCCGAAGACCTCTTCCCAGGTTCCTGAGTTTTTGTAGCCATTTGCAGCCCAGACCGCACGGAACTCGGGAATAAGCGCAACCTTGTACGCTTCCAGGTAATTCATCAGCTCTGCCGGCACCGGCCCGGTAAACGCGCGGTTCGCCGCCGGGGACCGGTCTCGCGAATCCCGCAACACGCCCACTTCGTTCTCCACCTGCATCATCACAACGGTGTGCTGGGCGCCATCGACTTCCTTGATATGCCGCATCAGTGCCGCGAACGCGGCCGCGTCGGCATCCCGCGTGGCGCCGCCAAGCGTACTCAGCAGTTCGACCGGGCCCGAGATCGAGACGGTGCTCCCATTGCCGATCTGAATGCGCGGAAAGCGCGTGTAATCCTTCTTCATCCAGTACGGCGCAAAACTGGAAGTGCCGTTCTTCCAGGAGCCGAACCAGAGGATGACAAGATGCATGTGGTTCTCTCTGGCCTTGGCGATCACGCCATCGATCTGAGCGTAATTGAACGCTCCTTCTTCCGGCTCAAATTGCGCCCACGAGACGCCTACGAGCGCGGTGTTCAGGTTGGCGGCGACAAGCTTTGGCCAGATGGGCTCCATCATGGGGAGACTGGTGGCTGCGTTGTTGGTCAGTTCTCCCGCGAGAGCCAGAAACGGCTTGCCATCGACGATCAATTGGGTGGCTGTGCCCTGTTTCCGCAAGTGCGGGACGCCGTTATCCGTTTGCGCCACGGCCGAAATCGCCGCGGCGGCAACACACGCGAGCAAGCCAAGTACGGATACCGCTTTCATCTTGATTCGCATACATCACTCCTGTTTGAATCCTCGAAACCGCAAGCCGAACCGCGCGTCGTCGACAAGTCGTTTTCATCTTGCCGATGTTGCCCGTGGTGATGACTCTGCCGCCCAAAAAATGAATAGAAACTTCCTCGACCTGTCTAATAGGTGTCAATCGCGACGCGCAGCACTGTGGGCTCCCAGCCAAAGTTAACGCCGGAGTTCATGTCGCGGGAAAGAGAAAGTCAGTCTGCCGAGGATTGCGGCCGCCTCCGATCTTGCCAGAGCTGATTTTCACTAGTCGTTTCCGGACAGTACTCCAGTACGGAGGGCGGTAGCCACAGCTTCGGTACGATCGGACACCTGCAACTTTTCCATGATGTTGTTCACGTGGTGGCGGACGGTGTTCTCACTGATGCTAAGAGTCCCGGCGATTTGCTTGTTTGTCGAGCCCTGAGCAAGCAGTTCCAGAATCTGCAATTCTCGGGCGGTCAGATCTGATCGCATCATACGATCGGTCAGGCGCGCTGCGATGTGCCTGGAGATGTAGCGCTTTCCCGAGTGAACAATGTTAATCGCCGCAATCATTTCAGATTCAGATGTGTCTTTCAGAAGATAACCGTGGGCTCCGGCGCGAACCGCACGATAGATATCTTCTTCCTTTTCAAAGCTTGTCAACACCATCACGCGCGGAACATGATCCATCTGCTTCAGGGCATTCAGCACGCCGATGCCATCCATTCCGGGCATGCGAAGATCCAATAACATGAGGTCCGGACAATCCCTCTGCACAATGGCAAGAGCCTCCTCTCCGCTGGCGGTCGAACCCATGACCTCCAGGCCTGCCTGCGTCCTTAACATACTCGTCAGGCCCAAGCACACAACGGGGTGGTCATCGACGATAAGAATCCGGATGATGGTGTTACTCTTCGTTGGTGTGGACATGGAAGATACCCTCTCGACAATAGGACCACAGTTGATGGAAAAAAGCCGGCAGCGCGCGAGAACGAGGTGCCGGTGCTGTCAATTCGACGCACGTTCCCTGTCCCGGACTGCTGCTGATCTTCAGGGTTGCATAAAGCGCCGCCGCACGTTTGCGCATCCCGCGCAACCCAAACCCCAGAAGGCCGCCGCTCTTCACGAATCCACAGCCATCATCCTCAACCTTCAGCCGGACCACGTGTTCCTCATAAGCAATCGAGATTTCCAGAAGGCGGGGGTCCGCATGACGAACAGCATTGGCAATGGCCTCTTGCCCAATTCGCAAAAGAGGGCCGACGATTTTGGGCGGAAGTGCGCGCGGCGTCCCGATTACCCGCGTTCTCACCTCGACGGTGCTGCGTCCAAGCATGGTGCGCGCCGAGGTTTCCAGCAAGGGCAGCAGATCCAGTTCTTCTATCGCTTCGGGGATCATCGGCTCGACACTGCGTCGCGCCTCTTTATGACTATGACGCACCAGCGCGCGGGCTAAATCGATCTGTTCGCGTAACTCCGACTGTTCGCTGGGAATTGCATTGCGGACCGCCTGTAGCTGAAACCCGATTCCAGCAAAACTTTGTGCCAGCGTGTCATGCACCTCTTGAGCAAGGCGCTCGCGCTCTCCCAATACGGCCTGCAGCCTCCATCCCTCCATGCGGCCATAAATCACCATGCCGAAGAAGATCAGCGTGAGCGCTGCCAGGATGCCGGCAAGATAAACCACATGAGTTCGGGTCCACCACGAAGGCGGTTGAAGGATTCGAATATCATCAGGCGACCGGAGCAGCACCCTGTAATTTACAGAACTCGCAGTCGGACCGCCTGCGTTCCAGGTCCCGATAATATCCAGAATACTGATTCCGGAAATTCGTATCGTGCTCCCCTCTTTGAGATCGGGCAAGACATTCGAGTTATTGGGCTCGGCCAATTCAGCCAAAAGGAGAGATGACTCTACCTGCAGTAAGAACACCTCACGGGACGGTTCCCGCGTCCTTCTCAAGAGCCGCCCTTCGGTGCTGACCAGGTTGTAGTTGAACCTGCCGGTGGAAAGGTCAGCCGGCGTCACCGCAGTAGGGAGCAGCGGGCTTCCGGAGGCAATATCGCGGATCATTGCATCTTTCAAGAAGGGGCCCGTGTCCCTGGGCGCGGGAAAACCGAGCGCTTCGACTCTGTCCCCAATTTTGATGTTTTCGATTTGTGCTACTTCAACTAGCAGGGCTCTGCCCTGATCCTCAAGGATCAAGCTTTCCGAGGGCTTGTAATAGGTCACGGTTCCTGCAACCCTCACACGATGGTAGTAATCCGTTCCCGATCGGTATTGCATCAATTGGCCGATGGGAGTGAGAGGCACAGCGAACTGATTGGTGGGCGGCGGGCGAAGCACAGTGACGCCAGCCATGCTCGACATCATCAGCGTGGGAGCGGCGATCTGCATGTTCTGGTTTTTTGCAGAGGAGGCCGCGCCTGTAAAGCGCACAACCGCGTCAACCAGACTGTTTCCGACAACGGCGCAATCCTGCGAAAAAGCGACATAGAGAGCCCCGTCGGACATTTCCACTCTCATCCAAAAGTTCTGCGAGGGTGCGGCGTTCGGTCGAATTCCTGCTGAGCGCACGATGCCCGTAAGCGTTACGTATTGGGCGTCGAAGTTGCCGGTACTCATTTGCTTGAAGGTAACCTGCGTCGGCCGGGGGAGCGGAGCGCGTCCAAGTTTGTTTGCAACACTTGCAATCACCACCCGAGAGTAAAGGCCCGGACCTGTGACACCGATGACATCGACTTCATCTCCGGCTGAAAACTCCTTAGAGGGGTGGATGTAGCTCACCCAGATCCCCGCGGTTGGATCCACAAGCCCAAAACCCCACTCGGTGGAGCGAATGACTACACCGCGAATGTGTGCGGGTTCATGTCGATCGGCCTGCTCGGGAGTGAGGGCAAGAATCGATGCTGCGGTCTGATACCGGGCCGCTGCCGGATTGGACGGATCTTGACCGGCGAACAGACAGGAAGCGTGCGCTCCCAACAGCGCGCCAACCGCGAAGACCGTCACCCACGCGCGCCGGCAGCAGCCGCAACCGCCGCGATCGCCAGACCGCGCCGATGCGAGTTCCGTCTTCACGATTTCTGTCGGCTGCAAACCGGGATTCACCTTGAATTCCATACTTCAGTTCTCATACGGGTCAGCACTGGAAATCGGCAAGTCAATGCTATGCGCGGCGGCCACCATTGTACACATGCGGCAGTGAATGCGTGCTCTGCCGTGGCTTATATGGCCCATTTGTACTATGTTTCTCCCACCCATTCGGCAAATCCCGGCGTACCCATTCGGACCACGATATTCTTCCCAGCTGTGCCTTGTGCGTCATTTCTACAAGTACGTAGTATTCCGCTGTCTCATCGAAGAACTCTGTGGGGTAGCGTAATCTGCGCAGTTTCTCGATCGCACATCATCGGCGGGATCTCATAAGGTGTGAGCCCAATATATGAGGAGAGGCTTTCTCTCGAATTTATGACGAAAAACGGCAGTTCAATCACCAGGGTTGCCTGGATGGAATGAATAACCGGAGTCATCACAATCACGACTATTCGGAGGATCCAATGAAGCGCAATCGTCTGAACCTTACAAAGGTTCTCGGCCGCTGTGCAGTCGCTTTATGCTGTGCAGCATTATTGCTGTTCTCATCACGCACCAATTCACAGGAAGCCGGAAAAGGCAGCATTCAGGGTATAGTTTCGGACCCGTCCGGCGCAGTCGTGGCCAGCGCATCCGTCACCCTCGCCGAAAGCGCCACCGGCAGGACGCTCAGCACTAAATCGGACGGAAGCGGCATCTATAGCTTCCCCAACATTGACATCGGAACCTATACCCTCACCGTCACCGCCCCCAACTTCGAGACCTACGTCAAGACCAACAACGTTCTCGAGGTCGGCAGCAATATCTCCATTAATGTCACGATGACTGTTGGCCGGCAGGCTCAGACGATCACGGTGGCGGCGGAAAATCTTTCGCTTCAAACAGAAGACGCCTCCTTCAAGCAGACCGTCGACTCAAATGAAGTTACCGAGATGCCGCTTAACGGGCGTCTGTTGACAAACCTGGTGCAGTTCGCCGGCGCCGAATTTGCCAATAGTCCAGGAGATTCAACAGGTAGCAAGTTCACCTGGCAATCCACCGGCCTCTCCATTGCCGGAGCACCGGGAAATTCGGTTGCCTGGACGCTCGATGGCGGCATTCACGTCGACTTCATGGGAGGCACCAACCTGCCTTTGCCGTTCCCCGACGCTGTCAGCCAATTCAGCGTGGAAACATCGGTTCTCGGCTCGCAGAACGGAATGCACTCCGGGGCCTCGATCGACATCGTTACGCGTTCAGGCGTGAACGCCTACCATGGTTCGGGATTCGAATTCCTGCGTAACAACTTCATCGACGCCACGAACTTCTTCGCCGCAGGCAAAGATACGCTGCATCAGAATCAGTACGGCGGGACCATCGGAGGTCCCATTAGCATACCCAAACTATTTAGCGGTAAAAACAAACTCTTCTTCTTTTTTGCGTATCAGTGGGAAAAATCCGACTCGGCTTCCTCCAATTCAACCGCGTATGTGCCGACCGCGGCCAACCTGGCGGGCGATTTTTCCAATACCGACCCGCCTCCGAGCGCCGCGGCAAACAACTGCGGAAAGCCTCAGCAGCTCTTTGACCCGATCGCCGGTGCACTTATTCCCGGGAACAAGTACCCCTCGGCCCCGACTTGGAACGCTTCAGCGCAGGCGCTTGAGCCTTACCTGCCCAAAATTAACTCGGCACTCGATCCCTACAACTGCGGGCTGGTATACTACGCCCTCCCAAGTGAGTTTTTCGATAAGGAGTTAGACACTCGCGTCGATTACACTATCAACCCAACCAACAACCTGTACGTCGCGTATTACCTCGACGGCTACCAGGCTCCCGCGTTCTATTCCCCGACAGACATTCTGCTTACCGCGAACTCGGGAAACAATGAGCAGACGCAATCGATCACCATCGGCGAGAGTCACGTTTTCGCGAGCAATCTCGTGAACGCGGTTCATCTCACGGGAATTCGGCGAAGGAACCTGAGGGGATACAACTCAGCAGATATCAATGCCACCACGCTTGGAATTACTATCTTCCAGTATCAGCCAATCGGTCTGCAGCTCTCCGCCAGTACATCGGGCAAGAACCACGGCTTCAGTATCGGCGGCGGATCGAACTCTAAAGCCGTCATCAATGACAACACTCCCTTCGCGATCGCCGACGACCTCACCTGGGTCAAAGGCAAGCACCAGTTTGTATTCGGCGGGGGATATATTCGCAACCAACTCAATCTCAACAACACCTACAACGGTAACGGTACCTTCAGCTTCAACGGGATTTACAGCGGGAACGGCCCAACCGGCGCCGGGGCTGGCATAGGGAGCACAACCAACGCCTCTCCGGGCGACGCTAATCTGGACTTCCTTGATGGATCCATGAACCCTAGCGGTTTCACTCAAAGCAGGCCTCAGCAGAACGCGTTGCGCGGGCCCATCACGACGCTCTACGCGCAGGACACGTTTCATGCGTCGAAGCAGCTGACCATTGTGGCAGGCATTCGCTGGCAGCCATATTTCGTCCCGCCGGACGTTTTTAACCGCGGAATGCAGTTCAATAATGCCGCGTTCCTGGCGAACCAGGTCAGTACCGTTTATTCCAAGGCTCCCGCGGGAGCGTTTTACTACGGGGATAAAGGTGTTCCTCCCGGCTTGACCAAGGGCACACCGCTCCACTTCAATCCCAACTTCGGCATGACCTACGATGTGTTTGGGAATGGCAGGACAGTTGTCCGCGCAGGCTCCGAACTGATCTATGACTCGCCAAACTTTTTCGTTACCCAGCGTGTGCAGCAAAGCCCGCCATTTGCTACGAATACGACCCCCAATACAGCCAACCAGTTGTGCTTTTCCGAGCCGTGGCTCATCGGCGGCACAGGGTATGGTTGCGCTCAGGTGGGCGGAGTAAACAGCAGCCCGTTCCCGATGCCTCCTGTCCCAACTCCCGCGGCGGCAATCTTCCCTGCGCAGAGCCAATATATTGTGGCGCAACCTCAGTGGGAACCGCCAAACACTCTCCAGTGGACCGCCAGCATTCAGCAGCAGCTTCCACGCGGCTGGATGATCCAGGTCCAGTACGTGGGGAGCAGAACCCAGCACGAGGTGCAGGGCCTTCCGCTCAGTCCAGCAGTGTTCATCCCCGGAGTGTGGGGGGCCGGTGGCACTGGCTGTGCTGGGATCGTTACCACGGGTCCGGCTGCGGTAAAACCGGGGGCTGCTGGATCAAATTGTTCCACAACAGGAAACCAGAACTCCCGTTTCGCTCTCACAATTGCGAATCCGACGCAAGGCAACCAGTACTTGGGGGGTGGCGGCGGCTCGCTGACTGAATCGGACTCGGTTCCCGCCAACTACAACGGCATGATCGTCACCGTTCAGCATCGCCTTTCATCCACCTTCAGCCTGGATACAAATTACACATGGTCCAAGTGCATGAATGAGGTCGACCCGCAGGGCGACATCAGCGCCACGCAGGTAGAAAATCCTTCCAACCCCCGAATGGACTACGGCCTGTGCGGATCGGAAAACAAACAGATCTTCAACACGTCCCTCATCGCCAAGAGCGCCTTTCCGCTCCATGGCGTGCTTGGGTATGCCGTCAATAACTGGGAGTTGGCTCCGCTGATCCATATCACCAGCGGGCAGCCGTTTACAGTGAGCGCCGGAACGGATGGATCCTTGACCGATGTAGGCAACGATCGCCCGAATCAGATACCCGGCGTCAACCCCATCAACTATACAAAGATCCTCGCGGGAGCCGCGACTTATGCGACGCGGTCGTATCTGAATCAGGCTGCTTTCTGCACGTACGGACAAGCGTCTTGTGCGGCGAACGCTCCTGCTCTGGGTACCTATGGAAACATCGGTAGAAACTCTTTCTACGGTCCCATGCTTTTCAACTCCGATGCCCAGTTGTCTCGCCTCTTTCCGATTAAGGAGAAGATTACTGTCGATATGCGCATCGAGGCCTTCAACGTGTTAAACCATCCGAGTTTTAGTAATCCGAGTTCCAGCAACCCGAGTTCGGGATCGTTTGGTGAAATAACAGGAACCAGCAACAGCGCTCGAGTCTTCCAGCTAGGGGGTAAGGTGAGCTTCTAAACCCGTAAATAGGCATGGACGAAAATGCCATTGAAGCAGGCGCCCCGCTTCACTCACCGGAGCGGGGCACTTTCTTCAGACTAAGAGCTCTCCTATTTCAAGCGGTCAGATCATCGAAGGCAACGTTAAGGGCAGGAATGTCGTCCCTGATTGTTGATTCTCATAATCGATCTCTTGATTTGCCTTCTCTTCCTAACTCGAAGCTCGGTGGGTTCGCTTTGGTCACCATCTTACTGTGACGCTACCTGTCCCTCTATCGGGACCCCTTGTATCTAGCAAAGCAAATAACCGGAGGAACATCGTGTCCCGAATCAAAAGTTTATCGATTCTTGCGCTCTCCTTAAGCCTCTTGCAACCAAAATTCAGTCAAGTCATGGCACAGGCGCCGGCAGCAAATCAGATAATGGTCCAGGCCGCCCAGCACTTTCAATTTGCTTCCGATGGTCCTCTTTCCCAGGTATGGGGACGGGCCCCCGAAGTGCCCCGTGTATTCTTCCCTGAGCGTTTGCCGGCTTTCTTTTCAAGAACCATCGTGCTCGATAGCGACTTTCCGCGGGAAGCGAGGTTGAGCTGGATCTTCACTGGAAGAGAGGGCGGGTTCACCGTTGAGCTCAGCAATACTACGGTGCGGGTCTATCAAAGGTACAACGACTCCTATGGCTTGCTGGATAGCCACACCGCCAACCCGGAAAGAATTGTTCAGGAGACAATGGCCCTGGCGCCTGGCCCAATTCATTCCGTGACGGTGACGCTCGACGCGCATTTATCGCTCAGCGTCCTTGTGAATGGCGTTTCGGTGGTACAGCAGAACTGCATGCTCGATGTGAGCCGTCATCAGCTTTTGTTTCAGGGGCCATTCAACCGGCATATCGAGCTTACCGGCTCCCTGCTTGCCTTGCAAGCTACTGAAACAAAAATATCAATAGATGCAACCGTTCGGCATCAGACTATCTACGGATTCGGTGGAAGTCCAAGCATCCCTGCATATGATTCCCTGAGCGAAGAAGGCCGAAAAGAATATTGGCACATCCTCTCCCGATATAACCTTCTCATCGACCGCGAATATCCGATGGGCACCAAGCTTCGCCCCGATATGTCCAACCTGGATAACCTGGCCGATGCCAAGCCGCATTACTACGGTGATGACTTCCCAAACGGGGAGGTTTCCGACTTTGCGTACAACGCTCAGAGCCTGAAGTTGGGTGGCAAGGTTATCTATGAAATGTGGGCATTGCCCTCCTGGGCTACCAAGGACTACACCGACCCGGACGGCAAGGAGCACAAGGATGCCGCCAACCCCAGCGCGTGGGCGCGGGCGATGGTTACCTATGCGCGCATTGAGAAAGAAAGAACTGGCCGTGCACCGGACGTGATAGGAATTCAAAACGAGGTTCAGGAACCGAAAGAGATCAGCTTCGAGATGGTGAAGACATTGCGCCGCGAGCTGGACGCGGCCGGCTTCAAGGAAGTGAAGATTCACATGCCCGACGCCTCAAATACGGCGGTCGGCACGGAGGCGGCCAACGCCTTGAGGTCAGACCCCGATGTCTGGAGCAAGATCGACATTGCGGCCTCGCACGAGTACGACTACCAGAATTATTTTGCGGACCCGGACCGATTCGACGATCAGTTGAAGGCATTGCGCCAGGCCAACGGCGACAAGCCTTACCTGGCGACCGAACTCGCAGTCAACAATATACGGCTGCAGAGTTCCTCCTACCGGATCGCCTTCGACATGGGACAGCTCTATCACAAGAACATGACACTGATGGATGCCATCGGACTGGCCTACTGCTGGCTGATCCTCGATGTGGAGCAGCCCAGCTTCGGCGCGACGCGCTCGCTGCTTGTACCGGATCGCTACCATGGCGACATACCGGTTGCCAGCAGTTATCAACTCCGCGTGCTCGGAGCCTACAGCCGGCATCTTCCTGAAGGCATGGTCCGCGTGGATGCTAGTAGTTCCAACCCTGACCTTCTGGTTAGCGCCTATGAAGGCAGTGGGAAGACACGCACAGTGATCGCGACAAATCGCGGTATCGCGCCGCAATCGCTGACCGTCAACTGGCCCGGGACAACATGGAATGAGATGGAGCGCGTGAGCCAGTATTCCGAAAACAATCGGGAACCAATACCCGCGGAGATTGTCATTCAACCAGGAGAGATCGTCACCCTCAGCACGCTGGTACTGCCATCTGCGGACAAGTGAAGAACAGGGGACCAGTAAATGATTGAACCACCCGCGCATAGCTCGGAGAAGGGGAGAAAAACCTGAGGAAGGAGTGCTCTCAATGCAGAACACCGAAGCGAATCCGGAGAATGCGGGGCCTACGTCGAAGAGCCGCAAGGGAACGAAGAGTCCTGAACGATCTCTGAACCGAGGAAGCAATGCCGCGCCCGTCCAGCAATCCAGAAAGATGCGGCGCCTGAAGGAACTGCAGAAGGAGAACGTCAAACTGAAGCGGCTTGTGGCAGAGCTAAGCTTGCAGAAACTGACGTTGAGGGACATTCTTGCGTCCAAAGGGCTGTGAGCGAGTGCCATGGTTCGAACTTTGGAAGGCGACTTTTTCTTGGCACCACCATCGATGCTCTCCCGACAATACATAAGAATCTCCGATGAAACGGACGGAAAGCAGATCGGGGCTTGCACAATGAACGGTCCAATCAAAAACGCTTACTCTCCATCAAAATCAATAGCCCACGAAACGGACATCAGGGGACGAATCTCCGCTGCGGATCGGGTCAGGTAGCGCCGTAGCCTGGGAGAAAACTGCCGGGCCACTCGCACACAGCAGTCCTATGAGGAGCAAGCGCCGGGCGATGGTTTGGAACGCGTTTAGTTGCATTAAGGCTTCTGTGAGTTTTCGGCAAGGCTGCGTAGCATGTCTGTGCAGGCGTGAACCGGCCGCGAGGATCAGTTAGGTGCGGTCATATTTTGCAAGCAGGTCGTCCATGTCGTCGCCTACGCCATATCCAAAATTG
>Ga0302320_10002173_pt1 | contig 46680 bp, 35 predicted proteins | sample Bog_T0_3_FD_202130 | JGI IMG/M metagenome (GOLD analysis project Ga0302320, IMG submission 202130) | Peat permafrost microbial communities from Stordalen Mire near Abisko, Sweden - Bog_T0_3 | ecosystem: Environmental > Terrestrial > Soil > Wetlands > Peat | place: Sweden: Abisko, Stordalen Mire...
GAACTCTTGACCCCTCAAGACATCGGCATCGAGCTAAGCGAAGAGTTCATGCTCGTCCCCGAGCAATCCACCAGCGCCATCCTCGTCCACCACCCCGATGCGAAGTACTTCAACGTGAAGTAAAAACGACTTTTTTCTTTCCTCCTGAGATTCGGCTTCGGGTTTCTTAGGATCACGAGCCGCCCGTCGCTGAGCAAAGTCGATGGGTTACAATTAGGATCCAGTATAGTTCCTGAACTCTGGCAGGTTCGGGAACTCGCGCATATGTTCAAGTGTGCGACAATCGGCAACAACTGTTATTGCTGCTGCAAAGGCTAGTGTAGAGATTAAATGTTTAACGTTAACCTTGGGTCCCGCCGTCGTCAGCAGCCCTACCATTAAATCCCCTTCCTCTGTTCGCTATCGGTCCAAAGAGTGAAAGACACTCTTGCTCATAACTAACCTATGTTTGTCGACTTTGAAACCATGACGTCACAGGCCTTCGACCTAGCCATCATTGGCGCGGGTCTCGCGGGAATGACACTAGCCCTTGAAGTCGAGAAGAGGCGTCCTGATTTGCGCGTGTTGGTCATCGAATTTGGGGATGCCGCTGCGGGCGAAAACGAGCTAGACCGGTCCATAACCCTATCAAGCTCCCTTAACCACTTTGATCCCGAAGCCTGTACGGCAAAAGGAGTGGGTGGCTCCTCTAAGACTTGGGGTGGGCGTTGTGTCTCTTACGACGAGACCGACTTTCTCCCGAGGGACATCGTGGAAGGAAAATGTACTTGGGACCTGTCCGTATTTAACGATGTTAGGAGGTACTACGAGGATGCGGCCGCCTATATGGACTGTTCGCCTGCCCGGTTCACCCTACACGAAGTACCTGGCGCGACGGACCAGAGAATTGCGGATGGCTTCATCGAAGGCGACGTTCTTGACTCTAACCTCGAACGATGGAGCCTCCCAACTAGGTACGGTCCCAAATTCGGTGAGCATCTCAGGCAAAGCCCCAGTATTTTCGTCGTAACTCATTGCCTGGCAGACCGCCTTTGTTCAAGCGACGGCATTGTGACAGGAGTCGATGTGCGCGATTGCGAGACCCAGAGGACAGGTAAAGTAGCCGCTAAGAACTATGTCGTTGCGGCGGGCGGACAGGAGACAACCCGCCTCCTCCTAAAAAGCCAAAACGTTTTTTCGAAGCTTGGAAAGACGCCTGAGTCATTAGGACGATACTACAGCGGCCACGTTGTCGGCCAGATCGCCACCGTTAAGTTTTCGGGGGACCCTCGAAAGACCGAATTCGGCTTTCGGCGCGAAGGGGATGCGTATATCAGGCGAAGATTCCAGTTAGCGCCATCTTTGCTTGTGAGAGAGAACCTCTTAAACTGCGCGATCTGGCTGGACAACCCTCCCTACCACAATCCATCACACCGCAACGGAACCTTGTCGATGATCTACCTGATGCTCGTCGCGCCTATCATCGACAAGAAACTCGCTCCGCCTTCTATAGCCCACACGGCCGTAAAGGGAAAGGAGAACCACAAGATCGGTAGGCATATAGCGAACGTCATTCTCGGCATACCTAGGTCGCTTGTCGAGCCGGGCAGCATTTTTGTCCGCAGGTATTTGCTGAAGAGGAAACTCCCCGGTGTCTTCCTATACAACCGTTGGAATGAGTACACGCTGAATTTCCAAGGAGAGCAAATCCCGAGGGCGGAAAACAGGATGAGCTTGGCAGCGGACGGTAAGGCCCTAACGATAGAGTTTGGATATTGCGAAGCAGACGTAAGATCAGTGATCCAAACCCACCATATTTTTGACGAATGGCTTCGAAAGACGGGTGCCGGAGAGCTGAAATTCAAGGCCGACGACGATCAATTGGTTAAAGACGTAATGTTGACATCCAAGGATGGCATCCACCAGATTGGCACCACCAGAATTGGGAAGAGCCCGGACGACAGCGTCCTTGATTCAGACCTGCGGGTGTGGGGCGTCGAAAACTTGTACTGCTGCAGTACCACCGCATTCCCGACCTCGGGTCACGCCAACCCGACCTTTCTGCTGCTGGCATTTGCTGTGAGATTGGCGGATCGTCTGTACAGCAATGAAATGGGTTGAGTTAATCCCTGGGATTCTTTAGTCCGTTTTGGGATATGGATGCGCCTCGCTGGCAGGAGCAATCGGCTCCTGGGCCGGATTATCCGTAATGAACCATGCGTTTTCGGAAATATTGGAACGACGACATGTGTGTCGGAGCATCGACACAAAGCGTGATACATATATTAGAGGCGACTTTTCTTTGGCCGTTCTACTTATGTTCCACGTCCGGCAAGACCCACTTGGACCAGGTTGTCGGGGCGGTCATCAAGAGTGCATGCGGCCGCATTACCGTGCTTTTTGAGGTTAGTAGGATTTTGAGCAGATTCGATCGTGGGCTAAAACGATGGCTCTTGCCTGTAAGCGCCTGGCATATCCCAACATGGACCCCTTGTCCTGACCCCATCCCTTGCCCGAAATTGTGGGCTGTATCCTTCGAGTAGCTGCACGACTCGACGGGTCCCGACTGCGATACCTCGGCCCCGAAGATGCTCTGGGGTCAGGAGACTTCACACGGCGGGAACCATGTACAAGGAGCGAACCGGGCAGCGTCCTTCCCGGGGTGCAAATACTCCCCGACGATGACTTGTGAGCTAATTACCTTGGAACTTATCCACATGTCGGGTAGGGAGGGCGCCTCTACAAGCAGTCAATATCAAGCTGCGCCTGCGGCGGAGTCAGGTGATGCGCCTCCGAACGGCATCTCAGCCGTTGGCCCGTCGGTGGTATTGGGAGGCTGGGGCGTCTCACCAAACAAGTGTCGAGAATGTACCGGTATAGATGAGAGTTAGGACAAGCCTAGACGCATTTCATTTTTCGTGCCTCTAATATCATTGCGACGATTTTTTAGTACTGCCAATTTCGCTTTACAGCCCGGTATAGAAAGTGCGGATTATGTGCCGTTCTCAACGTTGGGTAGATCCGCTGCATTACAACCCAAAGAGCGTCGAAACGCCGACTCTGAGAAACTCCGTGCGTCTTCGAGATAGCCTTAATAAGGGCCTCCCACCGCTCAGACCCGAAGTTTTTGTTCATCAGTTTGTCGTCATTCAGGACTCGCGCCACGAGTTCCGAATTCTCGCGGTATTCGAGGACTAGAACAACTCGCTCACTTGTTGGCGTATAGACGAATTTGGGATATACGGCGATTGGCCACGAGCTCTCAACACCTGAGACTCCGGCCAACAAGACCAGCCCGATTAGCGTCGAAGCGCCAACGCGCAGGAGCCTTGAAGGTTCTGAGGAAATTTCATTGGCGAATGGCCGGCTCCATTTCGGTGACACTTTTTGACGCGCGGAGTTGGCGGGCTTCTGACGAATCGTTTTGCCTAACTTCAACCTTGGCGCGATGCGCAAGACGGGAACTGCGAGCCACAGCAGCGGGTTTCTCTTGGCAATTTCAACGTAAACTTCCAATCCAGAGAGTCGGTTTCTGTCAATGTAGCCCACCATCCACGTTCTCTTCGTTTCAAGATCCGGGGCTTGGAACCTAGGTTCGGGAGCCGGCCCATTCGAATAATCCACCCTATGCGTTAGGTCCAAGACATTTAGTACCGAAACGATCCGCCTATGGGCCTCACTGCTGAGGTCGTAGTAGACCGTCATAGAATTTGGGAACTGCCGCCTGCCATAGGAATCGAATATGCTCGCCCAGTCGAGGAAGACCAGATACATGTACTGTAAAGTGAGGAAGCTGATTCTCATGATGCCGTTCGTAATGTTGTGAAACAGTAGTCCGGCAACCACTGCGAATGGGCGAGTGCGGTCAAGTAGGATTGCCACCGAGAATCCGACTTCGAAGAGAACTGCCCCGGATGCCAGCACGGCCAATACCGTTGGCATCTGGTCGATCCGAATCATTGGCGTCCAGCCTGGGTACTCGACCCATTTATCGTACAGCAGCCCCTTAAGGCGGTCCGATGTGAACCATCCGGGCGCATAGAGCTTCCAAAGGCCAGGAAACAGGTAGACGGCGCCAAACAGCACCCATATGCAGCGAATCGGCAGGCTGTATTTCTTGCTTGGACCTCGAGCGGCGACCGAGCCTTGATCGGCGCACCTAAGTGCAAGTAGGATCGCGTCCACACTCAGCACGTCAGAGCAGTCGCTCATGGCCAGGATGATCGCAAACCAAACCTCGTGATGGGAATGATTGACCTTGCCATAGAATTGGGGAACACCCAGCACGTAAATTGTGGCGAGGACTGCCAGCCACTTTGCCCATCTCGACCAGAGCCCGATTATCGATAACGCACAAGAGACATAGAAGACCACGGCGGCTAGGTCTACGACCCTCTCGTTAACCGGCAAATGGCCGAGAACAAACTGCCAGCCGACGGGCGGAAATTGAAGATCTGTAGGCAGCGACGAATACCATCGCGCCTGAAGCGGGTTCTCAAACAAAAGCAGACAGGAGAATACGACTACCCGGCAAACCGCAAGATTCAGTGGACTGCCCTCCTTGCTAAAGAAGACGCAGAGGAAATTCGTCCGCTTGTTCAGTTGCCAAATGATCGCGAGCCCGACAATGACAGTAAGCGCGATGCAAATCGTCTCAATCAGTCTCGCATGGTAGTTTTCAGTCGGGGCAATCATCTCAGAAAATCGGTAATGAGTATCTGGGTCGAGTCTTGGGTTTAAGTCTTGCCTTGATACGTTCTACAGGCGGAGAGCTACAATTCGGTTTTGATGCCCAGCTAACACTCTGCTAAAACACTCTACCATTTTGCTATTTGGACACGATAACTTAACCAATGCCGTAATGCGACAGCTTTTGTGCAAAAAAACCTCAGCGGGAAGGCTTGCCACCCCTTTCCCCAAGGCGATGACCGCTTAAGGGCGGTCGGTTTCTCAGGTTTGGCGCCTGAGAAACCAACGTATTCTGAGGTTTACTGGGATTGTGCCGATTGCTTTCTTCCTCTTGATGGTTGCTTCGCGCCTTCAAAACCGCCTCGTTCCGCAAAACACTGCTCCTAAATCGGGCAATCCTTCCTATGACCGATCACTTGCGTTGTTAAGACGGGGGAATCCAGCGTTGAAGGAGGTCGCGTTAACCATCGACGATGGGCCGCACGTGAAGTACGTGCCGAAGATTCTGCAGGTATTACGCGAAGACCGCATTCATGCGACTTTCTTTGTAGTTGGCAAGAAGGTCCAGGAACATCCTGAAATTGTTCGAGAAATGTTGGCTGACGGGAACGAAGTGGGAAACCACTCGATGACCCATCCTCGGTTTATCACTCTTAAGCCGGATGGAGTTCGACGAGAAATCTCGGGATGCGCAAAAGCCGTCTTCAAAGCGACCGGACGGAAAATGACGCTGGTTCGCCCTCCAGGCTTGCGCTATACGGACGACATCCTGAAGATCGACAAATCCATGCACTACATTACGGTCGAAGAGAACATCGCGGTTGGCGACTTTATCGTCGTGGGTGACCGAACTTGGTACCGAGACAGCCCGAAGTTTGCCGGACATGTGGCAACGATTAAGCACAACGTGTTTAAGCAACTGAAGAATGGCGCGATCATCGTCTTGCACGACATGCCCGCAACTGCGGATGCCCTACACGACATCATCACGGGAATTCACCAGCGCGGATATCAGATTGTTACGGTGTCACAAATGCTCGCCCACCTGCCGGGTTCGGGCGGGCGGATTCCGAAGGTTTAACGGAGTTACGATGGAACCACTCCTTGTCGCCCTCCGCCTAACTGCGTGCGTGAAGAATCAGTTAAGCAGGAGTTGGAATTCGACGGTTCGGGCAGATACTTTTGGCTTGAAAGGCTCGGATGGGTTTGGTGAAGTCCACCGAGAAGGATAGTTGTCGGTGGATATACTCGTGACGTGCCCAAATCCCGAATCGACATCTTGAGAAAAGACGAAGTCCTCCATCAGTCATTTATTCGTTGGTTCAAGGTTCGGTTCGACTACGAGCGATTCGATGGAAGTCGAACCGAGCCGATCGAGCGGTACGTGCTCGATCGGGGCGAAAGCGTCGGAGTGCTGCTTCATGACGTTGCTCAAAACGAGATCGTCTTGGTTGAGCAAATGCGCATTGCAGCGGCAGACTTCGGATCACCTTGGCTGTTAGAACTTCCGGCCGGAAGGGTCGACGATGGAGAAAACCCCATGCATGCGGCGATTCGCGAGTCAATCGAGGAGACGGGAGCGGAACCTCATGACCTAGAGTTGATCTCCACCTTTTTTGCATCTCCCGGCACAAGTACCGAGCGGTTACACCTCTACTACTGCCCATTTCACGAGGGCCTTCACGTCAACGCGCATGGTGGATTGGCGGACGAGAATGAGGACCTGCGTGTACATCGGGTTGGATTGGCAGAGGCTTCGGAGATGATACGGAACGGCGCCCTTGTCGACGCCAAAACCATTATCGGCATTCAGTGGTTGTCAAGCCGAGAATCTCGTACGATGCTCGGCACTCAATAACCTCAGAAAAGCAAACTGTCGAGTCGGTCGAAGCACGACCCTCTGGGGGCATGAAAAGTATTTAATTATTGCATTAAGGCTCCGAATATTGGAGCTAGAATGCAAAGCAACGGCTTCGGTAGAAGAGAGATTTTGGGTACTTGCGACTGCTTTGCTGCTCCGCTTACGGTTATTTGTCGACGCCAAATTCACAGAGATTTCTCTCACGCCTCCCTTCCGATACCATCTCGGTGTTGAGCATATCAACCCGTTGCTCCCTATATGACAAACAGGTTAAATTCGTCACACTGGTCGCTCTGGCAAATCCCTGAAGAAGCGTTGTGTCCGATTGGGCGGCTTGCGGAGGAAACCGTAAGTGAACATGGCAACGATCCGGCTGGATAGTTCTAGCTTATTGAGGCCGATGTATAAGCCACTGATCCACCAGGCCATGTTCTTCGCTCTGGCGTTGTCCGATGTGCGTAAGGCCGTTCTTTTCTACCACCCGTCGAGACGCGATATTGTCGACGCCCGTTTCGGCGAAGACTTCCGTAATTGCAGGATATTCAAAAGCCATGTCGAGCATCAATCGAACCGCCGCGGTTGCAACTCCATTTCCTTGGAATGTGGGCGCCACACCATATCCGAACACGACTCGCCCATTTATCGGCGGACCCCAAAAACCAGATGAGCCTATCGCTTGTCGTCGCTCCTCATCGATGAACAGGAAGAACGAGTGCCACATCGGATCTTGGCCGTTTCGCAGCAAGTTGATATGATCCCTTATCATGTCCGGAGGGGGCAGTGTCCCCGGTACCAGCCTAAATCCGGCAACCTGTGTCGACCCAGCGTAGATCGACTTTAATTCATTAAGATTGAGAAGGTGGAGGGCAATTGGCATTGTCTAAAGGTCGCCCCAAAGTGAAAGTCTCTCTGCAGGCCGAGATCTCAAGATCATCCGCCCTTTCATTGAAGACATGTCCAGATTGTACGGCTATCGCCGTGCTCCCGTAAAGCATGCCAAAAGACCTATAGGAAGTGGCATTCTTGGCGAAGTTCTGCTTCGGTCAGTAAGGGTTCGTTGATGTTTTCGGAGGAGAGGCCAGATCAACTGATCCTCGGTTAAGTCGGCGCATTTGCTCACCTATCCAAGTGGATTGATCGCGCGAGAACAATGAGCCAGCCTCTCCAATAGCCCGGCAGCCTGGCGGCAGAGCGGAGATTTGGCTAGACCATACTCGCATGCTAGCGCAAGTACCTCTCTTAGTGCCTCGAAGTCTCGCTTTCGGTATTGCTGGGCAATTGCGATGTCTAAGAGGAGAGGCCCAAGGGTGCGTTGCTCGGTATCGCTCAAGTTCTGAAACGGACTGCGCCAATGACCGCGGTCGTGATCGACGATGCAAGACAATCGTTCGAGGAAGCGCGTCTCGACAAGGGGGCCGGCGAGATTTGTGGTCGGTGCCTGTCCCAGCCGCAAGGAGGTTGCACAGAGAATGCCCATCACGATCGCGGTGTGGTAACCGGTTCCTAGTCTGTACCTTGTCTTATCCAAGCCCGAGAGGCTCCGAAGTCGTTCCGTGTTGGTCGTACCGCCTGGAAGTATGCCGACTCGATCTTCTACGAGAGCTAGGACCCGAAACCCGAACGACGCAGTTGCGGTCCACGGAGCTCCGGTTAACGGCCAGAATAGAAGAACCTCTGCGGCTAGATCGTAATCCTCATCGTCCAGGCACTTGGCCAAGAGGGATGATGCGTCATCCATCACGTGAGACCGCTTTCTTGGCAGTTGGCATGACTGATTGCCAAAATCGGTGCAGTACATAAGGATGTGCGTAAAAGCATAAGCATCGTCACGAAGGCCACCCAATATGTCGATCGGACCGTTGAGCGCGGATCGAAGCAAGTCGACATTCCACCCCGAAGAAAGCGCACTTCCTGTCCAAACCGACTCCAGCCAGCGCTGTTCGAGCGACGCGAACGGTGGCCTCTCGTGTACATAGCTTGATTGGGACTGCAAGCACGACTTGACGTAATCGTCAAAACACGGATCGCCGAAACCCAGTTTTGTCAAAAGGATGTGGGTAAACGCAAAATCAAGTCCCAGAGCAGGGTGAAGGGCGATCTGCAGTGCTGCGCGGCTGGACCGGGCATGAGGTGCTATCGTTCTTGCTACCTCTTCGATCTTGGCGGAGACTTCTGGAAGTCGGTTCGCCGCGGACGCTGCATACAAAAGCATCGCGGTTTCGGAGATCGGCTTCTCGGGAAGAAAGCTGTTTTCAGGACAATCGGCGTCTCGATAACCGGCAACGCCGAAGAGCTCCGCCGCGTCTCTGGCTGTATCCAAAGCGCGACAGAGCCTCGCCGACAAGTCTGATTCGCTCCACGGTACAGATTTAATCGCCATCACCGGGATGCATACTCTTGCCGACCACAGTTAGACACCAGGGCGCCATTGATCAAACGCCTGTATCTTCTACAGCAATCGGCCCATCGATCCATGGTGGAATGCAAATGCTAAAGCATCGGCGACCAACTAGCACACAGCAATATTCGTAGTCGGATCCCGCTAAGTCGGGACCCATGTCAGCAACTAAATTGCCGACTGCCTTAAAGTCGATTGCCTTGGCAGCAAGCAATCTCTGAACGATCTCGTCATTGGTTACGTTCTTGCCCATATCTCATTACTCCTATTCTCCTCTCGAAACAAAACTGGCGCCCAGTGGCGCAAAGTCGCAGAGCTAAGGTATTCATACTGGTACGTAATCTTGAATACGGATTGAGTATTGTCCTCTTCTTGCCTATACATCATACTACAGAAATTGTTGGCAGCCTCGGAACTCCAGTTTTCTTTCAAGATTAGGTCTTTGGTCCTGTGGTATGTAGGAAGGGTATTGGATCGGACTGATGACCAGAGTCAGCCAGACGACACGATCTGGCCTGGGTCGATTCGATGTCCCATACGTTAGGCCAGTATCAAGGGCAACCAATAATCGGTCGCCATCTGTCATTGGTATTAACTTCGGCTGGCGACGTGCCAAGAAAGGAGGGCTGACTTCGGAGCACCGTTGCAGTCACGTCACGGTCGATGAAGCGTAGGAGACTCCATGGGCTTGTAACCCCATGATCTTGCAAGAGCTGACTGATCGTTTTGATGTTTGCCAGTCTCATTGACACCGGGTGGGAGTACGTTGACCCCGCGGATATAGCCCGGACTCACCTCCAAGATCTGAATATATGTTCCTCGATTTGAATAGGGAATCGGATTTGGATCAAACGTCTTGAAGGTTCCTGCCTTGAACGGCGAAATTGGGTGAGCAGCCACAATCGCTAATGCATCTAGAACGACTTGGCTCGTGGTTCGTCCGTTTCGGTAGTCGAATTTTGTCTTGCCTTCGAGGGCACGTAAGATCAAGGAAGGCTGGAGGACGGTACGAAAGAGCTCAGGGCTAAGGAAATTCCCGGTCTTATCCAAGAACAGGGTCTCGCGAAGAGCGTCCAAAAATGCTCGGTAACTTGCCGCTTGGGCGGACCCGTCGATGAAACGGCCGTCAAAGTCCTTCAAGGGACTGTCTGAAAGATATGGCTTGAAGTAGGGCCAAGTTTCGTCTGATTTGGCGATTGATTCCGGCACCGCTTCGAGATCCTCAAACGAGAGCCGTGGCTTTGCGATGGCAGCTAGCAGCGAGCTGTTCTCGAAGACCTTGCCCCAAGTGGGTGTGTCGAAGTTGGGCCACCAAGAAACAGGCTTGTTGTTCCAATTTGCCAGGAATCCACTCTTGGGGTTTCGCACGTATGGCATTTCGCTTGCGGTCAGAAATCCTCTCCATCCGAACTTTGAATCGCCCGGCGTGGGAAATCGGGGATCGATGCCGGATGCGCGTTTGGGGACGAGTCCCAAATACTTCCAACCGATGTCTCCGTCACTGGTCGCATAGAGGAAATTGAAGTTCATGGATGTGCGTTCCATGGCGTGTTCTATGGATTGGGCAGATCGGCAGGTCCACAAGTGAACCCACGCATCGTAGGTGTCCATTTCGCGCTTCCAATATCCGGCTTTTCTGGCGAAAACCGTCTTTGTGTTCTTGCTGTTTAGGATGATTGGCCCATCAAGCGTTCGAAGCTGTTCCACATGTTGGTCACGTTCGTCCTTGACCTTTAGTTTGAAGTTGAGCTTCTCTAATGGCAAACGCCTTGTACCAGCAAGGTAGGTAGTGCCGTCCGAAGGATAGAAGAATAGATCGTCGGTGTCAGCCACGCCGCTTGTGATGCCCCAGGCAAAGGCCTTAGTGGCGCCAACAATCACGCCTGGTATCCCTGGAACGTCCATGCCGACAGTAGCGAATCCTGGCGCTTCAATCGACATCTCATGCACGACCGACGGGGCACGAAGGCCCATTTGGGGACCAGACAGAAGTAGGGGATGACTGCTCGTTGAATGTGAGGGACTCACGACGACGCAGTAGCTGCCGGTCCGAAACGGGGTTGCAAGGCTCTCGGCGACTCGGGTCGATTCCGGGCGGGAGGCGACCCCGATACCGGCAAGCATCTCCAACAGGCCGAGTTTGGGCAGCATAGCGAGATGGGCTTCAGTGGTCATTCGGTCGGGTTGGTAAAAGTGAAAGTGGGAGCCTGACAAGGGGTCGTCGCGAGGGCTCACGGTCGGGATCGCATCGGGGTCGTTTTCCCATGCCAAATCGTCCCAGACATCCAATAAGTGGTTTGAAATTGGCTTTTGTCCCCGCAGATAGGCGAGGGCTGCCATGTTTCGGAGTTCGCCGGCGCCGCCCCTTCCAAAGATCTGGAGTAAGTGGACACAGATCGCAACCGTGTCTAACGGTGTCCAAGGTTCTGGCTTGACCGCAGCCTTGGCATAGGCATCGGGGAGTCCGGTAGCTCTGGCTTGGGCGATCCATCCATTGACTCCGTCCGCATAACTCTCGATCGCAACTCGAGCTGGTTTTGACAAACGATCAAACTGCTGCTGCAACTCGGCGTCGGTGTAGCCAGTTTGTAGAATCTCCCTATCGGAGCCGACCGCGCCTGGGCCCAAGATCTCGGCAAGTTGTCCGCGAGCAAGTCGCCGACTCAGTTCCATTTGCCACAATCGGTCCTGAGCAACCGCATAGCCTGCATCGAAGAACGCTTCACGGTAGGAGGCGGCTTTAATATGCGGCACGCCAAACGAATCGCGCTCAATGATTGGTGGAGTGCTCCGGCTGGCTAGCGCAATAAGAAGAAGTGAGAGCATGCCTTTCGAATTCTAGTTACGTTCGAAGTGCTTCTTACTTGCGCCGCAAGAGGACCGCAAACAAGATTTACGCGCAATTTCCTTCGGAAGCAAGGAAAAGCAACCTCCAATAAGCCCCTGTGGCTCGCTGAGAAAAGCCGCTCCAGGATCTGTTAGCGGCCTTCCTCACTCGAATATCGAAGTCGAGGCTGTCAACTTGTAACCGCATCGCTACGGCAAAGTGCGTCGACCACCGGTCAGTGCTTTCCGGCCGAAATACTGATAAGCAAGAAAAGCTCCGCCGATAACAAGGGCGATGGGTAGCAGACCGAGGAGGGTGTGGACCAAGAGCATGATCGCCCACTTGATGACCAAGAATCCTACGACAACCCCGATGATCGTCAGAATAACATTTCGCGTTGATGTTGACATGTTTGCCTTTGCCTAATGAAGAACAGTTTCGTTCTTCCCGTTGTACCTAACCGCTCTAACGGACGAGCCCTTGATAAGGATGCACTTTTCCGCCATTAGACCTATATGTTACGGCTACGAACGTTAACGGACATGGTTTAGTAGTCGGTAGGCGTGTTTTGGCTCGGGAAACGCCTTGCAGCTCCGGCGTTACTCGCGATAGGCGAGAACGCAACTCGGCGCCAAGTAACTCAATGCGAAGTACGCTTCGCCTAAAACGACGAAACGAGTAACCTTAAGGGCATGCCTCTCAAGGTCTTGCGTGCACCCAAGTTCGATGCCAGCTCAAATCTCCCGCTGGAGATCAATGCTCCGCTTGTCGCCGATTGGTTGGTTCGGTTCCTGAAGGACGAGTGTATTCGTCGGCGCGGCGTCCGCAAGGCGGTCCTGGGCTTATCGGGCGGTGTCGACTCGGCGGTTGTTGCCTATTTATGCGCCCGGGCATTTGGCCCAGAGAATGTCTATGCGTTCCGAATGCCTTACAAGATATCTTCCCAGGAGAGCGTCGATCATGCGAATCTGGTCGTCGCCGATTTGGGAATTCAAGCTCGCACGATCGAGATTACTCCGATGGTCGATGGGTATGTGGGCACGCACGAACCGGAGATCAGCCCAAGCCGCTTGGGAAATGTGTGCGCCCGGATTCGAATGATCGTCATTTTCGACCAAGGCGCCAAGGTCGGCGGACTCCCGATTGGAACAGGAAACAAGAGTGAGCGACTTTTTGGCTACTACACTTGGCATGCCGACGACTCCCCTCCCATCAATCCGATTGGCGATATGTTCAAGTCACAAGTTTGGCAGTTGGCAGTAGAGTTGGGCGTTCCAAAGGAGATCATCGAAAAGCCAGCTTCGGCAGACCTTATCAAAGGGCAAACCGACGAAACCGACTTTGGAATCACATACGCAAAGGCAGATCGGATCCTCCATTTTATGACCCAAGGCTACTCCAAGTTGAAGCTCGTTGAGATGGGATTCGATCATGCAGAAGTTGAGTTGGTATGGAAGAGGGTTGACTCCACGCATTGGAAGCGACGCCTGCCAACTGTCGCGATGCTCAGCGCTACGGCGATCGGCGAATACTATCTGCGACCGGTAGACTTTTAAACAGAGTTCTCCAGGAAATCTAACCGGATCGGCACGATAGGGTAGCGTTACGGAGCTACCATGTCTCAAACACCTCTACGATTTCTATTTGTCGCCTTGCTGGGCAGCGCGTTCTGCCTAGGGTCCGCCCAGGTCAAGAGAACGCTTAAGCCGGAGGACTATGGACAGTGGGAGACGCTTGTTGCGCCTCTCATCAGTAACGACGGTCACTGGATCAGCTACCAGCTTCCGCGCGTGGATGGCGATTCTCGCCTTGTCATTCGGAACAGCGATGGGCCTGAGAAAGCGGATATTCCGGGGGGCAAGAGCGCCCAATTCTCAGATGACTCAAAGTGGTTCGGCTATCTGATCAGTCCGCCAAAGGCGATAGCCGAGAAGCTACAAGAAGAAAAGAAGCCTGTAGAAACCAGATTTGCCCTGAGAAACCTGGCAAATGGCGCAGAGATTATGTATGAGGGAATCGAAGCGTTCCGGTTCCTAAAAGGGAGCAAGAATGTCGTTCTGCATGCCTTTCGAGGTGCGGGAAAGGCGGAGGGTGGCAGCGATTGTGTGTCGATCAACCTTCAAACCGGTGAGTCGCTCACCATCGGCAACGTGGTCGGCATTTCGAACAACTATTCGGGCGATCTTGTGGCTATGACGATCGAGAGCGACAGCGGACAAAGGGGGATCCAACTGCTGGAGCCGGTCACCAATACGCTGAAGACCATCGTGTGGGGCAAAGAGGATGTCTATGCCATGACATGGTCCCCAAAAGCCGACGTGTTGGCTTTTCTCGTTGGAAAGGCAGACGAGAAGAAGGAAGGTGATGCAAACGTCGCTGTGATTGCCTCTGATTTAAAGAAGCCGCGGCCCACGATGGCGGTTTTTGATCCATCGAAGCACACCGATTTTCCAAAGGCAGATCGAATAGCGGAATATGGGGGATTCGTCCTGAATGACGACGGATCGGCCCTCGGTTTTGGAATCGCCGAATGGAAGGACAAGAAGAAACCCGATCCAAAACCACAGGACAAGCCTGGCGTCGAGGTTTGGAACACCAAGGCAATTCGTGAGATCCCTCAGCAAAAGGCGCAAGCCGGGAGAGACAAGCTCAAGACGGCGCTTTGTGTTTGGCGTCCGAACGGGGATTCCTTCCACGTCCTGTCCGACGGCAAGTTCCAGAATATCTTCCTGCTGTACGGTTTTAACACGGCGATGCTTGTGGATCCGACGCCCTACCAAACCTCAGTTACAAACGGAATATCCTATCACGACGTCTACGTCGTCAATGCGGATACCGGGCAGAAAACCAAGGTGGTCGAACATACCCAGTGGCTCCCAACGCCTTCGCGAAAGGGGAAATATCTCGCCTATTTCGAGCGAAAAAACTGGTGGCTCTACGATATCTCGGCGGACAAGAGGTTGAGCGTCACGGGAGAGCTCAAGGTTCCGTTCGAAGACGTCGACGATGATCACACGGTGCCCGAAAAGCCGCCGGTGGGAGAGCCTGTCTGGCTGGCCAACGACAATGGTCTCGTGATTGCGGATAAATACGATTCCTACCTCTTTCGAACGGGAGTCAACTCGCTGACTCCGCTATCGAATGGTCGAAAGGACCACGAAATCTACCGCTTCATCGAGCCAATCCAATCTGAAGATGGACCAAGTCTACAGGATCCGTTCTATTTCAGCGTATTTGACGATGATTCGAAGGCGACAGGGCTCTATAAGTCCGATTCCAAGGGTATGGGCAAGATGCTTGTAATGGATAATGCCCAGATTGGAGGGCTCGTTAAAGCAAAGGATGTCGATCGAATGCTGTTTATGCTTGGTTCGTTCGAGAAATCCCCCAATCTTTATCTTACGAATATGGAGATGACGGCAAGCAAGCCGGAGAGCAAGACGAATCCTCAGCAAGCTAACTTTAACTGGGGCAAGTCCGAACTGATTAACTATAAGAGCCGATGGGGAAAGGAATTGCAGGGCAGCCTCATTTACCCGGCGGACTATGTGAAGGGGCGCAGCTATCCGATGGTGACCTTGGTCTATGAGCGTGAAAGCGAAAACTTGAATGCGTATATCACTCCGGTGGATTGGAGTCCTTATGATCCCCAAGTCTTGTCTCAAAATGGATACTTCGTTTTCATGCCCGACATCTCCTATCGACCCCGGAACCCGGGCAAATCGGCACTCGACTGCCTGGAGCCGGCGGTTGAGGCAGTCTTGGATAAACACGTCGGGGTGGACAGCACCAAAATCGGGCTGATGGGGCACTCATGGGGCGCCTACGAGACAGCATTTGTGACCACCGTAAGCAAGACGTTCGCGGTAGGAATCGCAGGTGCGCCGCTCACAGAAATGACGAGCATGTACAACAGCTTCTATTGGAACACGGGCGTCACGGATCAACAGGCTTTTGAAACTGGGCAAGGCAGAATGGAAGTGCCGTTCTGGGACGATCCAAATGCCTATTTCGACAACTCGCCGGTTTGGCAGTCTGCCAAACGAACGACGCCGATCCTATTTACCTTTGGTGACCAAGACGGAGCCGTTGACTGGCATCAGGGCCAGTACCTGTACAACACGCTCCGCAGAATGGGTAAGCCGGCCGTCATGTTGGTCTATCCTGGAGAGAACCATGGCCTCGCCAAGCGCGCCAACCAACTCGACTACGCCCACCGCGTCCGACATTTCCTTGACGTCTACCTCAAAAACGCCAAACCGGAGCCGTGGGTCACAGACGATATCCCCCTCCTAAAGCAGATCGACGGTCCCTGAAGGACGCGTGGGATCTCCTTAGAGGGGGAACGAACCTGAGACAAGGCGTAGCACGATCCGCCTTGTCTCTTTCTTTGGGTCGGTGAAAATGGTCTGGCTCGTTGTCATTCGTGCTCAGCATTCCGCGAGCCGCCGTCGGACTGCCAAATGTCATACCATTTATACGAAGCGTCCTATGGGAATCGCTTTGCTCAAGTTCTACTCGTAAGCCTCCAATTCGACGAGGCGCAGCTCCTTCGTCGTGTGGAACCTCACTCTCAGTTTGTTGATTTTGATAGGCGAAAATCTCACCGAATTGGAAGTATTGGCAATTGGGTTTGTGACCTCTGCGATCTTCTTCCAGGCGTTGTCAGCCCATGACTCGATCGTGTATCGAGCAGGGGCGAAGTACGTTTTATCGTCCGCGACGAAACTCAGGCGGACTTCGCCGATTATTACCGGATGACCGAAATCCAATGCGAACCATGGATCGGTCACACCGGACCCCGGAGTCCAACCTCGTATCATCTCCGGAAAGAACCAGGCCCTTCCGTCGATAGCTTGCCAAATCGTCTTTTCAGGGTCGGATGAGGCGGTCGGAGATGGGAAACCTTGCCGGTAGATGTTGACGGCTTTATCCAAAGGCGAAGACGAACGATCGAGTTTTGGCTTGCCGATCGGGATGAGAACTCGACTCAGAGATTTCGGGCCGTAGCGGCGTCTGCCATCGACGTAGACGGATAGCCCAGCGCCGGCCCTATAGCGCTTGCCATCCCAATCCCACCGAATCGTTACCGATCGACCATGGTAGGGAATGTTCTCCAAACAGAAATAGGGAAAGCTGCCGTCAGGCGGAATGAGCGGATTCACTTCGAGGACGTCGTCAGCCCGTGGGCGTAAACCGGCTAAGCCGGTGATCACGAGATCTGTAAAGCCGGAGTGATTGTAGTGGTGGCTCCGGTCTAGTCCAACGATCGGCTTGCCGGTGTCCGGGTTGTAATCTTCTTGAAGGTTGGGCCTCCCTTTCAGATAATGTTGGTGAGCGTATTGCGTTAACAACTTCAGATAGTCAGTTCGGGAAACCACGTTTTGACTGTAGTCGTTTAGTAAATTCGCCATCCCCAGGAGAACTTGAGTGGTTTGAAAGGGCCAACTGGGGCCGTTCCACTGGCATTCGGGATGCTCATCTAGATAGCGGTATTGGCGCTGATAGTATTCATAGGATGGTCCGACGGTGCGCAGTCCAAAGGGGCCAGCAAACTCGTCGGAAGCAAGCAAGTGGCTCCATGCCGAACTGTATTTAGGGTCGTTGTTTGGCAGGTTGTAGACCCAGGGCACATATCCGGCCAATTCTCGGCCTCGTATGAAATCCCAATACTTCACATGGCTATTGCTCACTTGGTATCGGTCGGTGAAGTGCTTCAGGCCATCGTTCCAGAGTGCGGTCTGCACCCTATCCTTCAAGCGGGCTGCCCGGGCGGCATAATCAGTCGACGTCTTGATATCTCCAACAAGCGCAGAAAGACGGCTGATCGCGAGGGCGTTCGCATACATATAGGCATTGATCGTGGGACGGAACGCATCGCCACCTCGGAAGCCATCTCGTCCTCCGCTGGCATCGATTGACGATATCGTGTACTCCGTTGCATCGAGAAGAGGTTCGATAAAATAGAGCCCCTTTGAGAAGTCGTAGTGATCGTCCCAAAGGTTGTAGATGTGTCGCATCGCACCCAGATATTGGGTAGCCCACCTTAGGTCGCCTTTCGCCAATGCGTAAGCGTAGGCGGCGTCTGCGATGCTTTCGCTAAAGTGCCGGTCGTTTCCACCTCCTGAATAGAGGAAATCGATAAAGCCATCGAGGATTCTTCGATCCCGAAGCCAACGGCCCTCATAAATGTGGAATCCCGTAGCGTCGTTTAGCATCGCATACGGCTGCTTTTGCCATCCGACATCGTCAAGAAACTCGGTAATAAGGAAGCCCTTTTCCCCCAGGTTGCGGATATGGGCCTTGTACAGTTTCCACCGGTAGTAGTAGATATCTTCGATCTGTCGATCGGAGCACTCGAAGAAAGGAATGTTAGCCTCGAACCACGGGGCGTCACTTCCGAAATACTGAACGGCAGCCTTTGTCTTCTGCAGAAACATGGTTTTTAACTGCGATTCCGGTTGTTTGTGAAGCGTATTATTCATCGCGCATAAGCAAGCGACCATCAAGAGAGCTGGACTCATCGTTGACTCCACCTTATTCCGTACATGGATTCGTTATTCTCTCTTGGCTATATGCCTTCCTGCTTGGAAGCGGAAGCTAGACCGCCAGTGGTGCTTTCTGAACGCCAGTTAGGAGAGACCGATTCGGGCGAGACATTTCGCATGAAGCCAGCGTCATTCCAGTTCGAAATCGATATGCGTTGCAGCCATTCCTTTAGATCTCCCCGTCCATACCGACAGATCAATCGAGAATTATGTACAAGCCGGCGTTTCGATACCGCTAGAGGCTCCAGGGTGGGCGATGCATTGACTCCAATCCCGATCCCTGACTAAACTCTCGATCCTATGCCATTAATCGGCCTCCTTCTTGCGGCGACCCTTGTTTCGGGTGGTGCAGGTCCCAGTTCGCCAAAACCGGCGGACATTCTTCGCGCCAACATCGATGATTCCGTGAAGCCGGGGGTCGACTTCTTTGACTATGCAAACGGAAGGTGGCTGAAGAACCACCCGATTCCGGCTACCGAGTCTGCTTGGGGAATCGGAAACCTGGTGGTTCAAGAGATTCGTGAGCGGCTTCGGAATATAAGTGAAAAGTCGGCCGCAGCAAGTGCCAAGCCTGGAACCGATGATCAAAAGGTCGGAGACTTCTGGTCGACGGCGATGGACGAAGGCAAAGCTGACGAACTGGGCTTAAGCCCACTAAAACCGGAACTCGACCGAATCGATGCGATTGCTTCCTTGGGCGATGCCCTTGATGCGGGGTTTGAACTTCAACGACTGGGGATCGACTCGTTTTTCGGATTCTACGTTGGACAGGACGAGAAGAATAGTGACGTGATGGCCGTTCACCTGAGCCAAGGGGGCTTGGGTCTTCCTGAACGAGACTTCTACTTTAATGCCGAAGCCGGAGTGGCGAAGATACGAACCGAATACTTGGGACATCTGCAGCGAGTCCTGAAGATGTTAGGCAGTTCCGATGACGATGCAAACTCTGCCGCTGACAGCGTCATGGCGTTTGAGACCGATCTGGCAAAGATCTCTCGCAAGATGGAAGATCTTAGAGACCCGATCAAGAACTATAACAAATTGACTCCCGAAAGTATCGCCACGAAGTACACCCCTTCAATCGCATGGGGCGACCGCCTTAAGAGCTGGAACTTGCAGCCAACTTACCTCGTAGTCGGACAGCCCGAGTTTTTTGGCGGTCTCGAGGGCCTGCTGCAAAAGACGTCGTTGCCAACGCTCCAAAATTACCTTCGCTGTCGGCTTGTTAGCCAATACTCACCGTACCTAGACAAAAAGGCCGATCAAGAAGATTTTCACTTTTATCATCAGATTCTCAACGGGCAGAAAGAGCCCAAGCCGCGCTGGAAGCGAGCAATCGACACAGAGAACGATGCCATTGGGTTCATCTTGGGACGTGTTTTTGTCAAGGAGTATTTCCCAGCATCTTCAAAGAAGCGCTACTCGGACCTTGTCGAAGCATTTCGAGAGGCGTATAGCCGACGGATCGATCGCTTGGGTTGGATGAGTCCGGCAACGAAAGCTAAGGCCCATGCCAAATTAGCTGCGCTGCGAAAGAAGGTGGGGTATCCGGACAAGTGGAAGGACTACTCGAAGTTGACGATCGGTCGCACTTCGTACTGCGAGAACATGATGAACGCATCTCGTTGGAGCTTTGACGACATGGTTTCCAAGTTTGGAAAGCCGGTAGATCGCAACGAGTGGGGAATGACTCCCCAAACTTACAACGCGTACTACAATCCGTCGAATAACGAGATCGTCTTACCCGCCGCTTCTTTTGCAATACCCGGGCTTAAGGAGTCTGACATCGACGATGCGATCGCCTACGGTTACGCCGGAGCATCGACGATCGGCCATGAGATGACGCATGGATTCGATGACGAGGGGCGTCAATATGATGCCAAGGGAAACCTTGCAGAGTGGTGGACGAAGGAAGATGCGAAGAAGTTCGGCCAACGAGCCGACGTGATGGTAAAGCAGTTCAATGCTTATCAACCTTTGCCTGGACTCCACATCAATGGGCAGGCAAGTCTCGGCGAAAACATTGCCGATTTCGGGGGACTGCTATTGGGAACGGATGCCTTCAAGAAGACGAAGCAGTATAAGGAAGGGAGAAAGACGGCGGGATTGAGTCCGATGCAGCGGCTATACCTAGGGTATGCGTTGAGTTGGCTCGATCACGAGCGGACCGAGGTTCTTCGTCGCCAATTGCTAAGCGACGTACATGCTCCGGCTAAGTGGCGTGTGCTCGGCCCCCTGTCGAACATTCCTGATTTCTATCAGGTATTCGGCATCAAGAAAGGCGACCCGATGTGGCGCCCCGATGGTGCTCGAGTCCATATCTGGTAGGCCTATGGAGTTCCTCACGCCGAAACGCCGGTTATGCGGAAACAACGCCTAGACTAAGAACCGATGAGGCTTTTTAGTGTCTAGGCATCTCCGGGCGTAATTGCGCCGTTGGGAACGTGGCTTACTTGTTGGGCGTCGATATTGGTCCCCAAAACGTTGAAGTTCATTTAGGAGAGGTCGCCATCCGAAAACGTTCAGAATATACGCGATGATCCAGCGCATCCCGTTATTGCTTCGTCACGTGATGTACAACCTGCGCGGCGGGTTTCTTGTCCGGCCTCTGATCATAACGTTGGCTCTCGGGTTTTTCGGAGGATGTCTTGCGGAGATGGAGCGGGCAATGCCGAGAATGAGCGCTTGGGTCCCGAGTTGGCTTTTCCCATCTCATTCGGATTCTCAAGTCGCCCAGGTGATTCTCAGCGGGATTGCCACCTCGGTCATGACGGTTGTTTCGATCGTCTTTGCCATTCTCCTGATGACCTTGACCCTGGCTTCGATGCAGTTCTCACCCCGAATCATCGTGAGCTTTGCCCAGGATAGAGTCACACAGTGGACGCTGGGGATCTTTCTGGGAACGTTTTCATATTGCATCGCCGCGCTTCCGGCCGCTCACGCTTACCCGCAGCGTTTTGAACCGGTGGTGACGGTCATTGGAGCGATGATGCTGGCAACCATGTGTGTTGCGTGGTTGCTCTTCTTTATCCACCATATCTCGCAAGCCATCAGCGTGAACCATATTGTCGATCGAATCGCCTCCGAAACTGAGGCAATGATTCGTGACCGGATGCGGCGTCCCGCCAGCAACTTCCGGATGACTTTGCCGGAGTTACCTCCTCCAAATCCGAATGAGGTGGTATTGAACAGTCGTACGTCTGGCTACATTCGGTATATCGACGAGGCCCGACTTTTGAAACTGGCAAAGTCTCAGCGCGTCGTTATCTCAATTTTGCGCCGTGTCGGGCACTTTATTCCTGAAGGGATACCTCTCTTGTCAGTATCGAAGGAGCACCGCTTAACCCCCGCTTTTGCGGCAGAGTTGTGGTCGGCCTTTGATGTTGGTCCGACAAGAACTCTCGAACAGGATCCCGAGTTTGGGATATTGCAGATCGTAGATATTGCTCTAAAGGCCATTTCACCGGCCGTCAACGATCCCACCACGACCCTCACATGTGTCGACCAACTGAGTCGGATCCTCATCTGTTTTGCCAGCCGCGAGCCGCTTGAAACCGCATTGTACAATCCGCCTGGAGTCTTGCGAGTTTCGATTCCAAGACTTGGCCTTGATCGGCTGGTCGACTCCGCATTTGAGCAGATTCGTAGTTACTCGACTCGAGATATCGTCGTAAGCCTCCGGCTCATGAGGGCGCTAGGCGACCTTGGCGCCACTATCCCCGATCGACGGATCAGGGAACTGCTGGCAGAGCGCGGTCGCAGAGTCGTTGAAGGCGTTTCGAACGAATTAGGGGAGCAGGATGTCAAAGACCTCCGCATTAGGCTAGCAGCCCTCGAACAAGCGGCTCTGGAGGCATAACGCTCCTCAGTGCCGGGTGGCCTGAGGAGTTGAGAGATCACTTGTGTTCCAGCGCTATGCCGTCGAATTCGACCCATTCAAAGGGGCGTGCTTGAATTTGGATCTCCTTGACTTGACTCGCGATGATATGACTGTAACCCTCGGTGGATTCGCCGTGTCGGGCGGGGACAGGAAAGATCTGTAGGCCATTTGCCCCTGACATTCCTATTCGGAGTACTGTCTCTGCGCCTGACTTCATCAGGGCCACCGCCCTAACTGCCTGGTTGGTCAGAGGCTGCTTAATCAGCTTCGTTTCCTTGTTGTCGCTGAGAGTAACGATTGTTGCCAGATCCCCAAGCTTCACATCAAAGCCAGTCCGATCCTCTCTACGCATGTCGGAATCTGTCAGAACAGGCGGCAACTCGGGCATGTCGATTGGCTGTCTTGCAACGACCTTCCACGGGCCGTTAGCTACTGCCACTCTAACACCCCCGACTTTAGCGTCCGGAAGATATGCGGTATCGAGGGAAGCAAGGTAAGGGCTGCTATAGGGGCGAGCATCCTTTAGCCAGAACTTGGGATTCACCTTCCCAAGAGCCTCGACAAACGTGTTTGCGTCCTTTGTCGGGCCGTCGTACTGAATTTCGAAATGCACTAGAGGGTCTTTGCCCCATACCTTTACGTCTCGAGGAAAATCTTGAAATGTCGGTCCGTCAGCGAGTACTTGTCCATCGGCCCGCCAAGAGGGCTGTCCCACAAATTTCCAATCTTGTAGGTCCTGAGTCGCCTTGGTAACCGCCTTGATTGAGACAGTGACGCCGTTTGCAAGCCGCTTTGTAAAGCCCGGTGCAATTCCAGTCGCGGTTCCGTGAACGCCTGGATTCAGCCTTCGCGCTTCTTCCTTCTCATATTCCGGTCTCATGGGCAGATCGCGAAATTCCGCCCACTGATAAGGCGTTGTCTCAAGAACAGCCCTTGCGATCCGGCAAAACTTGTCTGCGGGAATGTGGTAGTTGGGAAACGCGTCTCCTCCCTCAAAGCTAGGCTTTGAATTCACTTCGATTGGCTGTCCGTTTGCGTCAAAGAGCAATACCGTTCGAGCAACGTCGGGTGACAGGTTGGGGCCATGGTCCACTAAAGGGATATGGTTGTAATGCCTACCGACACCGTAGTAGAGGTCCGCGTCCGCTCCCAAATTAACTCCACAGGAATCCACTTGCAATCCGTTGCCTTCGTCCTCTTTTCCAATCATGTTAGGTGTGACTTCCAATGGCATTCGCATGTCGGTGGCAACATGCCAATTGGAGTTTGCAAACCCAACTCGAAAAGTGCCCGTTTGGACACGGGCGGGAAACCCCGCTTGGATGACCGTGAAACCTGGGTCGTTCGCGGCAAAGGGCACTTCAGGAAGCTTGTCGTCACCGCCCCAGTAAATGGCGTTGAGCTTTTGCTCGATCGTCGTGCGAGGTGGACTGACTAGGTCGGTGGTGAATGCGGGGGACGAGTCGTTCTCTGATTCGATTTCGATATAAAAATTCCGATACATTGGAACATTAGGGGCGATCCCGTGGTTCCAGCGGTGGAAGGTGTTGCCTTGCCAATTAATAATCGCCGACTTCCAGAAATTGCCGTCTGGCAGTGTCTTGTTGCCGCTATCCCAAAGGTCGCCATCAGGAACAGGGGCAATCGCAATTAGCTTCACGCGGAATCCGCCGGGTAGGCCTGCGATCCCATTCTGTGCCATGAATACATTGGGAGCGACTTCTTTGGATGGGACCCAAGGGATGTGAGCCAACGGCTTATCGGAGTGGGGAACCTTCGTTTTGCCGTCAAGTTTTAATATTCTCACCAGGACATTCGGCATCGCCTTCAGGACAGCGACGGGGACGATCAGAACGGCGGTGGCCGCAAGAACGCTCAACAAGGATCGTCCGGAAACCCATTTTCGCTGCTTACGGCCATCGACAATCGACTTCAATCGGCCTTCAACATTAGCCGAACGGGCCATTCCGACCGTGTTCGCGACTTGAAAACGACTGGTTCGAGCAATATCGAGCAGGGTGTGGGCATAGGCAGTCGCCTCTATTCCCAGTCCAAGCACATAGTCGTCGCATGCAAATTCGCTCTCGCGTCGAAGCTGGCGATTGGCGATCCAGGCAAGAGGGTTGAAGAAGTGAAGAGCGCATGCCGCTTGAGAAATAAGCTGCCATAACCAATCTCGCCTGATAATGTGGGCGGATTCGTGGGCTAACACCATGCTCAAGCGGCGCTCATCCCATAGAATAGCCTCTGAAGGAAGGAGAATTACCGGCCGAAACAGACCCGCCGTGGCCGGTACCCTGAGTCGTGGGCAGAGCAGGATGCGAAAACCGCACGAAACTGTAACCCTGGCGTCCCCTTGGGCTGTCCATGGCTTGCTCGAGCGGATCAACAATGCAACCTGAAGCACACTGAAGACTAGCCAGGAAAGACATCCGAAACACCCGATTAGCCATACCGTCCACGCTTTCGATGCCCAATCCAAGCTTGGTTTTTCGGGTGGCACAACTGCAAATTGGGCGGCCTTGTTTGTTGAGCCCCCTTTGACAATGATCGACGCCGGAACAGGCTGCAGCGAAGATGGCATGGCAAGCGGCGCCATGATGGGCGTCCGCGCGACTGGAACATTCCAACTTGGAAGACGCATTTCGACAACTGGAATGATTAGGAGTGCAACGAGGCTAGCCAACCAAACCGCGTGCCTTCGTGAGGCGGAACTGTGTCGCAACATCAGGCAGGCAAGGAGGGCTAGCGACAACACTATTGAGCCTTTAGTACATAAACTCCAAACAAGTTCTGCGTTCATTCCTTTGTTTTCTCCTTCTTGGCAGTCTCGATCAGGGCCTGAAGACGATCAAGCTCCTCATCCGAGAGATCGGCTTCTTTTGCTGTAAGCAAGGTTCCCAGCGCCATCTCGACCGATCCGTCGACGAACGTTTGAAGAAAGCGCTGCATTGCCGCGACAGCCGCGTTTTGCCTCGGTCGAGCAGGGCGAAAAGCGTAGTGGCCGTCTTGGTCGAATCGAATAAGAAATCCTCGCTGCTCCAAGACTCGCAACTGAGTTCGAACCGTGGAATTGGACGGATTGCCGTCCAGCTGCCGCTCTAAGTCGGTCGCGGTAATTGTCCCCTGACGATAGGCGACGTCCATGATCTCTTGAAAGCGCTTGCTGAGGTATTCCGGTGTGTTCTTTCCCATGCCGTTATAATTATAACGGCTGTTTTTGAATTTCGTTAGAAAAATAACGAAAGAATTATCTGCTCCGGAGAGACAGGCACAAACTAGACGGGGAGTCGACCGACGTGGGCGCCTTGGTCGGTCGCGTCGAGAATCCAGTAACGTGCCACAAGCCCGGCAGAATGAAACGCGTCTTTCATGGCCCTGCCAATGCGGTCATATCCACCCCGAGAGAAGGCAATCACGCCTGGGCCGGCGCCGCTCAGGCTGACGCAGATGGCGCCAGCGGCGGTTGCGGCGCTTTTCGCGTCGGATGCCCCAGGAATTGCGGGGAAGCGATACGGTTCGTGGATCCGGTCGTTCATCGCTCGGGCCAAGAGATCGTCATTCCCCATTCTCAGCGCCTCTGCCACGAGCATGGCTCGTCCGATGTTGAATATTGAGTCTGACTTGCTGTAGGACTGGGGCAAAGCCGCTCTGGCGTCCGTCGTTAAGTAGTTGAAGTCGGGAACGCAAACTACGGTCTTCATCGGTACATGGGGAATGCGTTGCGTGAGGACCCCCGACGAGTCGGGCACGACGATCACAAACCCGCCCAGCAAAGCAGGAGCCACATTGTCACCGTGGCCTTCGATCGCGACCGCCCGCGCCAGCACCTTTTCTTGGTCGATTGCTGCCGGATCCATTCCTCGGCTGTGGAGGGCCACCGCTTCCGCGAATAGGAGGCCCGCGAGAGTTGCGGTAGAACTGGAACCCAAGCCGCTTGCACAAGGAATCGTGTTGTGGCAAACAATCCTAAACGGAGCCGGAACCGGAATTCCGTTTGCCGTTAACTCGCTGGCAAAAATCATCGCCGTCAAATTCGACGCGTCAGTTGGCAAGTTGGCCGCGCCTTCTCCATACGAAACCACCTCCACTCCGTCGCCTTCGCCGATGTGGAGTTCAAAGGTGTTCCAAAGGTCAAGTGCTAAGCCCATGCAGTCAAAGCCGGGCCCCAAGTTCGCAGTCGTCGCAGGAATTCGCACTCTGATCATCTTTTAAACGGAACGTCGGATCATAGAAATAGGGTTCGGAAGTGCCAACCGGAAGAACCGGTGCTCATAAGTCCCATACGAGACACGGGGCCGATAAGAATCTGCTTGCCGTTATTTCTATGGTCATGAACGCAAGTTTACAGGTCTAGAGTTGATAAGAATGTATCTGTGGATGGCGGAATAACCACCGGCGGGGCAATTCCTGATACAGCCGAGTCCGGATCTTTGAGGCCGTGCCCAGTGAGGACGCAAACAAAGGTCTTGCCGTCAGGATTGACACGTCCACCCTGAACCGACTTGACGAGACCAGCGACGCCGGCAGCTGACGACGGTTCGCAGAATATCCCCTCCAATTGGGCTAGGTCGTGATACGAGGCGAATATTTCGTCGTCCGTAACCGCGAGCACGTGTCCATTCGACTCGTTAAGTGCGGCAACTGCCTCCGACCATCGCGCCGGATTACCGATGCGAATCGCCGTAGCACGGGTATCGGGATACTCGACCGGCTTTCCGATTACCAGAGGGGCGGCTCCCGACGCTTGAGCGCCGAGAAGCCTCGGCTTATCCTTGCCATCCTCATTGAAACCCAGCCAATACGCGGTGATGTTTCCTGCATTTCCAACGGGCAGGCAGAGCCAATCAGGAACCTGCCCCAATTGCTCGGTTACTTCCCAGGCCGCAGTTTTCTGGCCCTGTAACCGTGCCGGATTCACAGAATTGACAAGAGCGATGGGCGCCCGGTCAGATGCCTCTCGCACCATTCTTAGTCCGTCGTCGAACGTGCCTTGAATGGCGATCACCCGGGCGCCATAGGCGATTGCTCCGGCAAGTTTGCCAAGTGCGATTTTCCCGTCTGGAATGAGCACCACGCAGGACATTCCTGCTCTTGCCGCATAGGCGGCGGCGGATGCGGCGGTGTTTCCCGTACTGGCGCACACGACGGTTTTGGCCCCGTCGGCAAGGGCTTGGGTCATAGCTGTCGTCATTCCGCGGTCCTTGAATGAGCCAGTCGGGTTAAGCCCCTCGTACTTTACGAAGAGTTTGCCGCCTGGCACGATCCTTTCACCCAGGCGCGGTACAGGAATCAGAGGGGTGTTACCCTCGAAAAGAGTCACGGGCGAAATGTTGTGAGCGATATCAAGTCTCGTCCCATATCTTGCAATTAAACCGCTCCATGCTGGCATGAACCATTATGGCGCGTTGGTGCACCGGGCCATTTGGATGGCGCCTATTGCCTGGTCTGCCAACTCTGGCTAGTGAGAAAGTTACGTGCAAAGGCTGCTCATGTCTCTTGCTCCGTTCACTCCCCAAGCCAAACTAGAATTTGGTCCCGAGTGGAGATGTGGGCGCCTCTATTTTTAGATAGTAGCTTGGGATGGTGAACAAACTGTTCTCAAAAGAGGCATGGCCCGTCGATTTTGTTTCGATGTTCACCGAGGGCGGCTTAAGAGGGGGCAACCCCGAACTATCGTAGAGGGAGACCGAGTAATTGGCAGCCAGAAGAGTAATGTTTGCCTTCCGGATTTTGTCTGCGAGGCTCTTGATACCCGGACAAAATCGCATCAGGGCACATGTCTCGGCTACCGATAACTCGGCTCTGTCACAGTCTCCGACCGCCGAATTGGCGAACCAGAGTTCTCCGCCGATCTTACATCCTTTACTGGTCAAATGACTTCCAGAACTGCTTTGCCCGGAAGGGAAGCCACTATCTTGTCCTTCGCTCGATGCCCTGCCACCGCCGAATATTCCGCCCCCGCCTAGAATGCCGCCTAAACCGCGCCGTCCGCCACCTCTTCCGCCTGAACCGCGGCTTTGAGCACTAAGGAGCGCTTCCGCGTCCAAATTATAGGGAGCGGCCGCGAGCCCCAGGATGGTTTTGGGATCTTGCCCAACGGTTGGTTCGAACTCCAAAGTGGTCTTGGATGAGTAACGACTTCCAACTGAAGGGGAGACCTTATCTCCAGCGCTCAGATAGTCGTCCAGTTTCACTTGGTAAAAGGTCTTCTGTTTAGGATCGAGATTTGACACGACCTTCTTATCGAAATCCAAGATGAGAATCGCGCCGCTCGGTAGGACGATTTGAGCTCGCTTTTGGCTGACCGAAAGGGTGTAGTCACCAGGATCAGGAACTCTAATCGAGGGATCCAAGGGTGGATTCTGTACGTCCACATGTAAGACGACCGTCGAATCGGCGAAGCAAATGGCCGGCAACATGCCGCCCAATAGTAACAAAGATGTAACTGTTTCGCGAAATGTCCTCATAGGTTGAACTCCGGTGGCGTAGGACAAAAAGTCTACCGGCGGCATTGGAGAACAGGCTTAGGATATCAGTGTTTCCCGTCGATCCAGAGCCAAGCTGAGAGGTTTATAAACAGGTGGACCATCAGTAGCTATCTTTAAAGCGCGTTAAGACTTCGGACAGTTTCGGCATTGCAGCTTGGGCGCCAGGTTTGGTCGTGCAAAGGGCGCCTGCGACGTTGGCAAGTAGGATCGCTCTTTCTACGTCTTCTCCGTTTGCCAGGAAATGAGCCAAAGCGCCGTTGAACGCGTCTCCGGCTGCAGTCGTGTCGATTGCTTTGACCGCGATGGAGGGGAAGTGACGGCCGCCATGTCGGTTGACGAGGTAGCTTCCTTTGGGGCCAAGTGTGAACAGAATGTTCTTGGCGCCGCGTTCAAGCAATAGACCCGCTGCCTCCAGACACGAGGCGTCGTCCACCGGCAGAACACCCGTCAGTACTTGGGCTTCTGTCTCGTTTGGAGTCAGGTAATCCACCCTGGCCAACAGCTCATCTGGGATCCTCCGAGCCGGAGCCGGATTGAGGATAAAGACCTTTCCCTCGGCATGCTTAGAAACTGCCATAACCGACTCCAGTGGAATCTCCAATTGGGTGAGCAAGACATTGAATTCCACCGTGCTCAGTCCAAGCTTTACCTCCTCTGGTAAAACGAGTGCATTGGCGCCGGGGGCCGCGACGATCGTGTTCTGGCCCGCGTCATCGACCGTGATCATGGCGATTCCGGTCGGATTGTCCGCATCTCTTAGAACTCGGGATATATCGACTCTGCTCGACCGGAGGCTCTCAAGGAGTTGGTCACCAAACCGGTCGACCCCGATTTTAGCGATCAATCCGCACTTGCCGCCCAACTTACTGACGGCCGTCGCTTGGTTCGCTCCTTTTCCTCCCGCAAAGGTCTGAAACGTCGATCCCAAGACCGTCTCGCCCGGCAGTGGAAACCGATGGGTTCGGACAACCAAGTCCACATTTGCGCTCCCAACCAACATCACTTCCGCATGCTGCATCGTCTATTACGATACACCTGCCATGAACATAGTGTCACTCATAGCTGCGATCGTCGCGCAAACTGGACAAAATCCGGTATTGCAGGATGACCTGGTGGCGCCTCAAGGTGTGACAACGGTCGAAGATCGAGTCGGTACCGGCAAATTATTGGAGCTTGGCGACAAGATTACGATCCAATATCGAGTGTGGGATTCGTTGAACAGAGAGTTGGCTGATTCGACAAAGCGGGGCATGCCCTATACGCTTGTGATCGGAATGGGGAACTCTGACCCGTTGGTTTCGGTTGCTCTTCCTGGAATGCATGCCGGAGGAATCCGAACCGCGTCGATTCCGGCAAGTTTGGTGCCAGAAGGAATTGGCAGTATCGTTCCACCGAAGACGGATCTACATTTATGGATTTATGTGATTGCAGCCAAGGCCACCGGAGTTCCAAAGGTAGAATCCCCCCATGCTGAGCGAACTCAAGGAACTGTGGAAGTTCCGCGAGCTCCTGTTCACGATGGTGCAGCGCGAACTTAAGATCCGCTACAAGAACTCTGCGCTCGGTTTTCTGTGGTCCATGCTCAATCCTCTCATCACCGTGATGGTGATGAGCTTCATGTTCGAGAATTTCTTGCATCGGGGCGCAGGAGTTCCGAGCGCCACGGCGTACATTCTGGCTGCCTACTTACCCTTTACCTTCTTTCAGCTTTGTCTACTGGATTCGTCGCAGTCGATCTTGTCCGCAATGCCCCTGATCAAGAAGATCTACTTCCCTCGTGAGATCTTGCCGTTGGCGTCTGTTCTGAGTAATTTCATCCACCTCGTGATGGCGCTCGGAATGTTCTTTGTCTATCTTCTGGTCGTTTACCTTCGGTCCATCATTGGTCACGGAGGATTCGCGAATGCAGAATCTCCTTTTAGGCTAACCGCCATTTACCTTCCGATTTTACTTGTCATCAACCTGGTGCTCTCAACCGGTTTGAGCCTGTTTATCAGCGCCATGAACACGTTTTATGAGGATGTGAAGTACATCGTCAGCGTCGTTACCTATTTGATGTTCTTCATGTGCCCGATTCTCTACTTTGAAGAGTCTGTCGCAAACAGCGCACTGAACTTGAAGTGGGGCGGGTGGCTTTACAAGCTGATGAACTTGAATCCAGTGTTCTCCTTGTCGTCCGCGTATCGAAAGGTCTTAGTGGCGCCACCCAAGATCACGGTGGACAATGGTGCCGTGATGGTGCCGATGCCGCTAGACTGGCGATATATCGGCTGGGCAGGATTGATATCCGTAGTTATTCTCATCGGTGGATATGCCACGTTTAACAAATTGAAGTGGCGATTCGTGGAGCGTCCGTAATGGAAGGACCTGCGATCGTCGTCTCCGATGTGAAGAAGGAGTTCTTGCTCAATAATTCGGGCGCTAATTCGATCAAGACCGCCCTGCTGTGGTGGAAGCGTCGCAAGCTTAGGCATCTTCAGGTGCTGAAAGGGATCTCCTTTGATGTCAAGCAGGGCGAGTGCGTGGCAGTCGTGGGTAGGAACGGTGCGGGGAAGAGCACCCTTTTGGCGCTGATGGCCAGGGTCTATAAGCCGACCTCGGGGTCGATTTCGATGAACGGCCGAGTGGCGCCCTTGCTCGAACTCGGGGCAGGATTTCATCCCGATCTGACTGGTCTGGAAAACGTCTATTTCAATGCGATCATCTTGGGACTAACCCGCAAAGAGGTGCGTGAACGCATTGATAAGATCATCGCGTTTTCGGAGCTGGGCGACCATGTTAACAGCCCAACCAGGACATTCTCCAGCGGAATGCTTGCGCGGCTAGGATTCTCGATCGCCGTTCATGTCGATGCGGAAATCCTACTTGTCGACGAAGTTTTGTCAGTAGGCGATTTTGAGTTCGAAAAGAAATGCTACGCAAAAATCGACGAGTTTAGAGCTGGCGGGGGGACGATCCTTTTCGTTTCCCACAACACCCATGCGGTTCGCCGAATTGCGGACCGATGCGTGTGGCTGCACAAGGGGTATGTCCAGAAGATAGGAAGCCCAGACGAGGTGATCCCTCTTTACGAGTCGACGCCCATGGATACCGACACGCTGGCTTAGATCTCTAGCTCTTTGGCTTAGCAGTCAAAACTCGCCAAAACGCATTTACCTGCAGTTTGGCTCGAACGCTTCTGAATCCGGAGAACAGCAGTCTGGCGGCCCAGGCCAGCAGGCGCAATGCGGCCCCTAGGCGATTGAATACGAAGCAGATCCATGACGCTAAGAATCCGTGATGGATCCTAAAATAGAGTTCCTTCCCACGGTTGTAGCGAATAACGCCCATCGTCGGGTCCCTCGAACTGCTTGATCCGAGATCGTGAATGAAGGTCGCCTGAGGAACGTACATCAGTTTGCCGTGGCTTTCCAATCGCTTGCAAAGGTCTGTGTCCTCGCAATAAAGGAAGTAACGTTCGTCGAATACCTCAATCGGCATTCCGTCATTCGCTCGTACCATCAGGCTAGCCCCCATAACTTGCGGGGTCGGACTCGGCTGATTGGATTGGGCAAGCCGGGTGGATGTCCAATAGGGCGAAAACAACCTCGAGTTCGGGAACGCTTTTTCAAGGTAGGTCTGTTCACAAAAAACAGACCATAAGTTAAGTCGATTGGACGTGCTTTGCTGAAGGCTGCGGTCCGGGTTCAGAAGCATGCCGCCTGCGCCGACGACATCGGGGGCATCAAAGACGGCAGCCAAAGTCCTGATCGCACCGGCGTCCGCGTAGGCATCGCTATTTAGAAACAGGACCAAGTCTCCAGTCGCCACAGAGCAACCAAGGTTGTTCGCCGCGCCAAATCCAAGATTTGAGGAATTGAGGATCAGCTTGATCGATGGAAACTCCTCACTCACCATCGCCGGGGATCCGTCTTGCGAGGCGTTATCGACGACGATCAGTTCGAATTCGGGCTCGATACAGGCCAAACACCGTCGTAATTTCTCACGGGTGTTGAAGCTGACTACCACAATGCTGACTTTTGCTTCCAAGGTTCTCCTGAAATGCTACAATATCCCTCCCATGGGTAAGGAAATCCAATTCACTCGCGAAGGTTTCGCGAAATTAAAGAAAGAACTGGAAGACCTGAAGGGTCCGACTCGAATGGCGATTGCTGATGCTATCCGTGAAGCCAAGTCGCACGGGGACCTGCGCGAGAACGCAGCCTACCACGAATGCAAGCTCAACCAGAGCCGACTTGAGAGCAGAATCGCAGATTTGGAGAAAGCTCTTCAGCTTGCAAAGATTGTTGAACGTCCCGACGCGTCTGGAGCGATGGCGCACTTAGGTTCGAAAGTCAAGCTAAGGGACCTAGAATTTGACGATGAGTTCTTCGTGACTTTAGTAGGTTCGTTTGAAGCAGACCCGGCCAAGGACCTGATTTCAATCGGCTCTCCTCTTGGCGAATCCATGCTTGGCAAAGCTATCGGAGATGAATTCGAAGTGGAGGCGCCTCGCGGCAACAGTCGGTATCGAATCATAGGGGTCGAGTGACGAAATGAGGCGCGCCCTCTGGCTAACATTGGTCGGCGCCTTGCTGGCTGGGTGTCAGGCAGGGGATGCCCTGAATGCCGATACCGAAGCCCCCACGGCTCCCAAAGTGGCGTCGGTTGGCGAGCCCGCCACATCAAAGGCGCGTGTCACAAAGGACACCAATGAGATTGGCCTGGTGGTTCGGCGAAGCGGCCCCCCTATAACGGTTTGGTCATCTGGGGATGCCGCGTTTCGAATGTTTCGCGACAAGAACCAAGTTGGGTTTGAGTACGACGATCTACCTCCCAAATTTGAGCCTCCCCATTACAGTGCGAAGACTTGGGAAGAGGACCACATCCATATGGGTTTTGGGGAGATCCTCTATGACGACCTGCTGGTTGCGGCGGTTTACCAGGAGGATCACGCAAATCAGGACCGAGTCTTGGAATTGGTGCGCGATCACCAGGATCAGGTCGGCGACTTGAAGGACACTCCGATCTTGGGCAAGCACGTCAGCTATTGGTTTTGGGAAAAGGACAACCGTCGGCTCATGATTTGTGCCTATGAGACAGGACACGATGTTCTCAAGATCACAGTGGCGATGGGCGATCGAGTGGTTATGGACGCGCTGGATATGTCGATCGACAAGGCGAGGAAAGACCAGATCCAGGTCGATATGTCTTTCTTAAAGCAGAGTCTAAGCCCGGCGCCATCCATAAAGTCTTAGCAACGCACCGAATCGCCTCTATAAAGCGTATGAATAACTATCTTGTATGGTGGAGGTGGTGCTTTTAGATGATTTTCAACCGCAATGCCCCAAGAGGTTCTTGGTTTTAGCAACTCGCTAAGTCGACTACTGGGAAAGCAATGAACCCAGCGTCTTGGGAACATCTCGTCCCTCGCCCCGCTCAATGCGGGGCGTTTTTGCGATTTCATGTTCCTTTTTGATGACGACGCGAGTTGAAGCGCAATGGGCTTAGAAGAAAGGAGGGTCGACCGTGTCCTATGACAGTCGACCCATATGCGCTTTATCCGCCTCGAATGGAGTTGTTTTCGGACGCTATTCGTCCGTATCTGCTCTTGCGGGCCTCATCGTGGGGAAGAGCAGGATCTCGCGTAAGTGACTGGCGCCGGTAAGAAGCATTGCCATACGGTCGATCCCGATGCCGCATCCACCGGTAGGAGGCATACCGGCTTCGAGGGCGAACAAAAACTCTTCGTCAAGCGGGTGAGCTTCATCGTCCCCCTTCGCCTTTTGGCCAAGCTGTTCCATAAACCTCTCGCGCTGATCGATCGGATCGTTGATCTCTGAAAAAGCGTTACAGACTTCTCGCCCGCGCACGTAGCCCTCGAAGCGGCGGGTCATGCGAGGATTGCCGGGCTCCTTCTTGGCAAGCGGGGATGTTTCAATTGGATATCCAATGAGGAACGTGGGCTCGATCAAAGTAGGCTCCACGAACCGCTCAAGCAGCTTTTCTATGATTCCGCCCAGATTGTTTTCCTTCTGCGTCGGGAGCCCGACACGCTCCATCGCTCGTTTTGCAGACTCCAGGTCGGTGAGTTCCGTCCGGCTGACCCCCGCCAGATCCTCGATCGCAGTTAAAAGGTCGACCCTTCGCCACGGCTTGCCGAACTCCAAAACTGCCTCGGGCTCCTCATGTGCGTCGCCTCTGTCCTCGTTCTCGGCAATGACCTCATTCGGGTCGGAGGAAATACGGACGGACGTGCTGCCGAATACCTCCAAGGCGACTGACTTGAACATCTCTTCAACCAACACCATCACCTCCTCAAGGTTGATGTAAGCCTCATAGAACTCAAGAAGCGTAAACTCAGGGTTGTGGCGGTTGCTGACGCCTTCGTTTCGAAAGACACGGCCAATCTCATAGACCTTGGGTATATCGCCGCATATGATGCGCTTAAGATACAGCTCAAGCGAAATCCGCAGCTTTACGTCCAGGTCATAGGCGTTGTAATGCGTGATAAAGGGCGTCGCCATCGCTCCGCCTGCCACCATTTGCAGGATCGGGGTTTCGACCTCCAAGTATCCTCGGCCATCGAGGAACCTTCGCACTGCAGACGTAATCTTCATTCGTGCAATCAGGGCCTTTCTGGCTTCCCGGTTGCAGATCAGGTCTAGATGCCGGTGCCGGTAACGCAAGTCGACGTCGGCGAGCCCGTAGAAGACGTGTCCGTCCTTCTCTTTGCCAAGCGGCAAACTCTGCAACGCTTTGGTAAGCGGGGTGAGCTTCTGGACATGGATCGACTTTTCTCCGGTTTTGGTGATGAAGAGATACCCTTCGACTCCAATGTGGTCTCCAACGTCGAGCAGGTTGTAAAGCTCCCAGCCGAGTTCGCCTAGGTCGTCTTTCCGGAAATAGCCTTGAATCCGATCATCACCGTCGCTGATGTGGGCAAACCCCGCCTTCCCCATCAATCGGAAGGAAACGACTCGCCCGGCAAAGGAGACTTGCTTACCCTCCTCATAGGAATCAAGCATCTGTTTTGCCGAGTGAGTTCGGTCAAAACGCTCAACCTGAAAGGGATCGTGGCCAAGCTCGCGCATTCGCTGTAGCTTTTGCAGCCGCACATCACGGAGGGATATCTCTTCTGTCATGGGAAGAGACATTGTACTTGGGCATGAGCTCTGGGGTGTATGTGAGGAGGCCCGGGTGATCGGGTTTAGACGACGAGGCCGGACGTCGGGCTACCGTCTGGATTGAGAAGCCAAACCATCTTGCGACCCTCGCCTGTCTCTTTATCAACCATTTTGCAGTCCATGAACCCGATCATGGCGAGATTGTGAGAACTGCCGTCTTTGACTCGCCCCCCGAAGTTGCGGTGATCGTCGCGGTTGTTTTCGTACTTACATCCGTCGTCTTGATCGTAAAGGTCGCCGATGTGTTGCCAGCCAAAATTGTGGTGGTCGCCGGGACGGTTGCGGAGGCGTCGCTGCTCGATAGCGATATCACGAGGCCGCCTGTCGGCGCGGCCGTGCGAATCGACACGGTTCCGGTGCTGGAGTTGCCTGCCACCACGGACGTTGGTTTCAAAACAACCGAAATGAGTGGCGGCGGGTTGATGGTTAATTTAGCGGCAACCGAAACGGCGCCTTGGGTTCCTGTGAGGGTTGCTATTACTTGGGCTGGAACGGCAACCGTCTTCACCGTGAATGTTGCCGAGGTTTTACCTGCGGGTATCGTCACAGTCGCCGGAATCACCGCCGCGTTCTGGTTGGTGGACAGGTTGACCACGATTCCTCCGGCCGGGGCCGCCCCCGACAAGGTTGCCGTTCCGGTCGACGAGGACAGCCCGACGACGGCAGATGGAGCCACTGTGATCGAGGCAAGGGAAGGCGGATTGATGGTGAGCCCCGCCGTCTTCGAATCCGTCCCAAGCGTGGATGAGATGATCGCGACTGCCTGTACGGTGACGACTTCCGTTTTGACCGTGAACGTCGCCGAATTCTGACCGGCTGCGATGTTGACGCTTGCCGGCAAACTAGCCATCGCTGAATTGCTTGAAAGCTTCACAACCAGCCCGCCGGTCGGAGCAGTACCGGTAAGGGTCACCGTGCCTGCAGACGAAGAACCGCCAGTCAGGCTCGTCGGGCTGAGGTTTACCGAAAGCAAGGCCGCTGGATTCACGGTGAGATTGGCAGTCCTAGTGGCGGATTGGTAGGTGGCCTTGATAGGCACAACCACTTGGGCAGCTACCGGAGAAGTCGAGGCAGAAAACGTTGCGCTCGTCTGGCCGGCTGGGACCGTCACGGAAGGAGGAATCCCGGCAACGGGGGTACCGCCGGAGAGCACGATAATTGCCCCTCCCGTACCGGCAGGGCCATTGAGCGCCACTGTCCCAGTGGACGCAACCCCTCCGGTTACCGCTGTTGGAACCAAGCTCAGTGAAGTGAGGGCCAGAGGATTGACGGTGAGTGTTGCAGACTTTGAGGTCGAGCCCAACGTGGCCGTAATCGTGGCCGATACTTGGCTGACCACCGTCGTGGTCGCGATGTTGGTGGTCGCAGAGGAGCCTCCCGCCGGGATGGTAACACTGGTAGGAGCCTGAATGCTTGTGCTACTGGAAGCCAACGCGATCACTGTCCCGCCGGTTGGAGCGGGGCCGTTCAAAGTAATCGTGGCTGTAGACGGAATGCCGCCAACAACCGAAGCCAGGGAAAGGGTCAGGCCACTGAGTCCGGCCGGCTTAATCGTAAGGGTTGCCGTCTTCGTCAACGTGCCTTGGATGGCATTAATCGTTACGGCTGTAGACGCTCCCACTGCCGAGGTAACGATCTTGAAGTTAGCGGAGCTCGCCCCGGCGGCGATGGTCACGCTCGACGGGGGCGCGGCGATGGAATTACTCGATGTCAGGCTCACGACGGCTCCGTCAGCTGGTGCAGGCCCGTTTAGGGTGATCGTCCCTGTCGAAGGGGTGCCTCCGACGACCGACGTCGGAGACAAAGTCAAGGCGGACACAACTGCCGGAGTAACGGTGAGCGTTGCCGAAGCCGTCAAGTTTCCAACAGATGCGGTGATTGAGGCTGGAGTGGAACTCGAGACCGCCGACGTCGTGATCGTGAAAGTCGCTGACGTCTTTCCAGCCGTGACTGTGACCGAAGCGGGGAGGGTGGCGCTTGGGTTGCTCGATGACAGGCTGACCACTTCTCCACCGGTAGGGGAAGGTGCGCCCAGCGTCACGGTGCCAGTTGACGAGGATCCGCCCGTTACTGAGGCAGGAGTTATCGTAACGGCCTTTGGCGCGGGGGGCGTAATAAGCAACGTCGCTTGGAAGGAGGCACTGCCTTGGCTTGCCGTGATCGTGGCCGACACACCGGTGCTAGTCGCCGACGTGGTAATGGTGAAAGTCGCGGTGGTCTTTCCGGCAGCGACCGTTACCGCCGGAGGCGGGGCCGCGCTGGAAGAGCTGGACGCCAAACTAACGACGAGTCCCCCATTCGGGGCGGGTCCGGTCAAAGTGACGGTTCCAGTTGAAGCCGCTCCCCCCATGACCGTCGAAGGTGAAACAGCGAGACTCTCCAAACTTGACCTAGTTGCAAGCCTCCACACAATGCCCTTGCCGTTGGCGCCGCCGTCCTGCGTTGTTCCGCATATATCGCCAGAACTGTCAAACGCCACGTCAGCAAATGGGACACTGCCGTCAGAACCGCTCATTCCATTTGCGTCCGTGATGGTTCCACCGAAATCGTGCAAGTCCTTGTATGTCCCGGAAGCCGTTATCTCCCATGCTATGCCACCGCTAAACAGGTCACCGTTTGAGCCCCCAAAGTCGGTTGTGCCGTACAGATCGGCGCCATCGAGTTTGATGCCTGCAGCTGGAAACGCGCCATCCATTCCGCTCTTTCCGTTTGCGTTGGTGACCGTTCCGCCGAAGTCGTGCAGATCTTTGTACGTCCCGGTGGACGTAATTTCCCAGACCATGCCAGTTCCGCCGTTTGAACCGCCTTGGCCAGTTGTTCCATACATATTGCCGCTGCTGTCAAACGTGACCCCGCCATAAGGTAATTCGCCGTCTGGGCCGGTCGTTCCGTTGGCGTTGGTGACCGATCCACCAAAATCATGCAGGTCCTTGTAGATTCCTGAGGCAGTGAGCTCCCATACCATTCCGTCCCCGTGCTGTGGTTGCCCGTTCGGGCCTCCGCCGCTGGCTGTTCCGTATAGACTGCCGCTGGAGCCGAACGATACCTCGCAAACGGGCGCAAGGCCGTCTTGGCCGCTTGTTCCGTTGGCGTTCGTGACATTGCCGCCGAAGTCGTGTAGGTCCTTGTACGTTCCGGAGGCCGTAATTTCCCAAACGATCCCACCTCCAACTGGGCTCGCGTAGGGGCCACCGTTCCAGGTTGTGCCGTACATGTTGCCGCCGCTGTCGAAGGTAACGCCGGCAAATGGCTGAGCGCCGTCCGGTTCGCTCCATCCGGAGGAGTTGGTGATCGTTCCGCCGAAGTCGTGGAGGTCCTTATACGTCCCGGACGCCGTAATCTCCCACACCATGCCCAACCCGCCGTATATTTGGCCGATTGGGCCGCCGTTTTGGGTCGTGCCATACATATTGCCGGCACTGTCGAATGTGACTCCGCCTGCCCAAGGGTTTCGGCCGTCCGGTCCGCTTGTTCCGCCGGCGTTAACGACCGTCCCTCCGAAGTCGTGCAAGTCCTTGTACGCCCCGGAGGTCGTAATCTCCCACACCATGCCAGCGCCGTTGATACCGCCGTTAGAAACTGTACCGTACATGTTTCCGGCTCTATCGAAGGTGACCCCTCCAGCAGGGTTCTGACCGTCAGTTGTGGCTACGCCAAAGTCGTGCAGGTCTGTATAGAGCCAAGTCGTTTGGCCATGTGCGATCGGGGATACAAGCGAAAGGGCAAAGAGCAAGGCAACAGCAATCCAAACTCTCATCGGTTGTCGACGGATTTGCGAGGTGACTCTATGCCGAACGAGGAGGTGACGTTCTGCCATGCACGGGCCTTCGGTATCGGGGGACACAAGTATTTCCATTTCAATAGGTGCGTTATAGGAATGAGAGCGACGATATGATCGGTAGTTTAGCAAACTGTTAGCACCCTTTGGTTGTACTTGGGAGGCTTCGTGAGGAATGTCCGGAATGAGATTGCCACCGGATCTCCGCAGCATTCCGATCTGCGGTTTCCCGCGGCAATGGCCCGAACGGCAGCGCTAAAGTCGTTACGGCGGCCGCTGTCGAGCACCCGCCAGTAGAGTTATCGACCGTCGTAGCGCCTGAGTCGGTCCAAAAACATATTAGCCTCCGCTCGTTGCCTCCCGTTGTGGGCAAACCGCATCTCATGTTCCAACTTCTCTCTCCCATGTCCGCGAATTTGTGGAAGCCGTTTCGACTGCAGAGTAAGAAGAGATAACTGCCCCATGAGCAGGAGACGTTCATCCTCGCAAATTGAGGCCCCTTGGATGGGGCCTCTCCGTCGACTTAATCGTGGAGTCCACCTACGTAATCGTGAGGACGGCCGACTTGGAGGTGCTTCCAGATGTCGCGGTAATCGTAGCGGTGGTCTTGGAGTTTACAGCGGACGTATCCACCGTAAATGTCACTGAAGTCTTCCCGGCCAGAATGGTCACGGATGAGGGAACGGTTGCGGAAGGGTCGCTGCTTTTCAAAGAGACTGCAAGTCCTCCGATTGGGGCAGGCGAGCCAATGGTTACGGTTCCAGTGCTTGATTTGCCGCCGTCCACCGATGTGGGATCGAGCGACACCGACTTGAGCGCCGGTGCTTGGATCGTCAGAGTCGCGCTCTGGGAGACGCTGTTCAGCGTTCCGGTCAAGGTTGCCACCGTTTGAGTTGGGACGGCGACTGTCTTTACCGTGAAGGTGACCGATGTTTTGCCTTCCGCAATCGTTACCGATGCGGGAAGGGTTGCGGCGGTCTGGTTGCTGGCGAGATTGACTGTCATTCCTCCGGTTGGGGCGGCCCCGGACAAGGTTGCGGTTCCGGTGGATGAGGCTCCTCCGGTCACGCTGTTCGGATTGACCGTAATCGAGGATAGGGTAGGAATGTTAATCGTCAGCGTCGCGGACTGAGACGCCGAGCCAAGCGTTGCCGAGATTTTGGCGGTCGTTTGGGTCGAGACGACGACGGTCTTCACGTTGAAGCTTGCCGAGTCTTTCCCAGCCGGGACGGTCACGGTTGCAGGCAGCGTCGAAAGCGATGTGCTGCTCGCTAGCTTTACCGCCAGTCCGCCGGAGGGAGCGTCTCCGCTTAGAGTGACGGTGCCGATGGAGGATGCTCCGCCAACGACGCTGGTTGGGTTGAGGCTGACCGACAGCAGGGTCGAAGGGGTGACGGTGAGTTGAGCCGTTTGAGCGACGGCCAAGTACTTTGCCGTGATCGTCGCTACCTTCTGGGTCGCAACTCCACTGGTCTCAACGTTAAAGGTAGCGGCAGTCTGACCAGCCGGAACGGTGATGGAGGCCTGTACGGATGCGGTCGACGTGGCATTGCTGGAAAGCGAGATGACCGTTCCTCCCGTGCTGGCGGGTCCGTTCAGGGTCACCGTACCGGTAGACGCGACTCCTCCCACGACGGTGGTGGGCTTGAGGGTAAGGGATGCAAGGGCCAAGGGGTTTAGAGTCAGGGTTGCCGTCTGAGACACCGTACCAAGCGTAGCCGTGAGGGTAACCGGCGTCGAGGATGTGACGGCGCTGGTCGAGACGGTGAACGCCATCGACTTCGAACCGGCAGGGATCTTCACGCTGGCCGGGACGGTTGCGCTGGTGGCGCTCGACGACAAGGCGATGGCGGTTCCACCGGTGGGAGCTTCGCCGTTGAGAGTCACGGTGCCGGTGGAGGACACGCCACCCACAACCGATGTTGGAGAGAGCGTTACACCAGCCAACGACGCTGGAGTCAGGGTTAGGGAAGCGGTCTTGGTCGTTGAGCCAAGAGTTCCAGAGAGGGTGACGGCGGTTGAGGTTGCCACCCCGGAAGTCGTGATTGTGAAGGTTGCCGAGGTGGCGCCGGCCGCAACCGTCACATTCGACGCGGTTTCGGCGCTGGAACTGCTCGAGGACAAGCTGACTTGAGTGCCTCCGCCCGGCGCGGGTCCGCTTAACTGGACGGTACCGGTAGACGACGTTCCACCGGGGACCGAAGCGGGAGATACGGACAGGTTCGTCAGAGTTGCCGGGTTCACCGTCAAGATGGCGGTAACTGAACTGCCTGCCACCGTTGCGGTGATGGTGTCGGGAGTCGAAGTCGCGACCCCGGACGTTGTAATCGTGAAGGGGGCAGAACTGGATCCGGCGGCGACCGTGACGGTTGGAGGGGGCGCCGCGCTTGGATCGCTTGAGGAGAGGCTCACCTGCACTCCTCCGGTTGGCGCAGGGGCGCTCAGGGTCACCGTCCCGGTCGACGATGTTCCACCGATGACGGACGTGGGGCTCACGGTGAGCTTGGTCGGTGCGGGCGGGTTGACCGTCAGAGTTGCCGTTTCGGAAACGGAGCCCTGAGTCGCCGTAATCGTCGCGGTGGTTGGACTGCCGACGAGCGCGGTCCCGATGGTGAAGTTTGCGGATCGCTGTCCAGCCGGTACCGTCACGATTGAAGGCGGAGTCGCGCTGGTCGACGATGAGACCAAGCTGACGGTGGCGCCTCCGGATGAGGCGGGCGCACCGAGGGTGACGGTACCGGTTGTCGACGTTCCCCCGATGACGGCGGATGGCGAGACGGTGACGCTTTCCAGCGCAGTGGTAAAGTACGGGTTCGCCGCAACGACCAATTCGCCGTTGAACGTGCTGTAAGTCAACTTGTCGCCACGCTGCATGAAGCTGAGAGAACTGGTCGTTCCTGTAGGGTATTGTCCCAGAGTGCTTAGGTCTGCCATGCTGATCGCCCACACTTGGAAGGTTAGCCCTGCAAACAATTGCTTGCCGTCGGGGGTGATAGCGAGCGCGTTCGCGGTATCCGAAGGAAAAACGGAATAGAACAATTGCAAATTGGCCAGGCTCCAGAAGTCGATTTCAGCATAATCAAGGCTGTTCGAAACCAAGGTTAACCCGTCTGGAGAAAATGCTAGCGCACTGACAGTATAATAATCAGAGAACTGATACGAATTGCCGGTTGTAAGATTCCAGGCCTCGAGTGCGGCTCCCGTTATCCCTGGGTTGCCCCCATCCGCGAGAAGCGTTCCATCCGGCGAAAAGGCTAAGGCATAGACGCCACCGGTTACGCTCGTCGCGAGCAAGGTGGAACTGCCTGTTGCGACATCCCACGCTTCCAACACCCCGATCGAAGCTCCACCTCCAACCGCAAGCGTCTTGCCGTCCGGAGAGAAGGAGAGCGAGTAAACTGGAGCCGCCGTCGTCTTTAGAGTCGTGGTCAATTTGGCGGTTGCGACATCCCACAATTCCAAAACCCCAACGTTGTTGCCGTTTGTGTCGAATCCCGCGCCGCCGATCGCAAGGGTTTGCCCGTCTGGTGAAAATGCTACGGAAAGGACCTGGGATGCGCTTGTTCCAAACGTGTTGACGACGGCTCCGCTGGTCGCGTCAGAGAGGGTGAGAACTCCAGTAAGCACGTCGGTGCCGGGTCCATAGCTCTGTCCACCGGATGCGAGCAGGGTCCCATCGGGTGACAATGCGGTCGTATTGAGGCCATATGAATAGGGAGTATCCGTCGCGGGGAGCAACGTGCCAGAGACCCAATTCCATTGCTCTAACACTCCACCAGTATAGTTTGAGCCGGAGGCAATCGAACCACCGTCAGCGATTGTCTTGCCATCAGGAGAGAAAGCAACCGTTGAAATGGTCGACGCCGAAGTGGTCAGCGTGCTCGACGTACCTTTGGATAAGTTCCAAAGGTTCAAAACGCCGGAATAGGTGTCGGTGCTAGGGGCGTAGCTTTGACCCCCAACTGCAACTGTCCCGCCATCCGCCGAGAAGGCGATGGAATTCAGGCTATCGTACTGAGTGATCTGGCTTGTCGTCAGTTTCCCGGTTGAGACGTTCCACACCTCGAATACGCCGTAATTGTGCCGGTCGACGTGACGAAATCGTTGCCGCAATCGGCTAGCAGGCTTCCGTCGGGTGAGAACGCGACTGAGTTGTCCCCTTTGTTGGCAACCGTCTTGTACGATTGAACCACCGATCCGGTTGCAACGCTCCAAGTCTCAAGCACTCCTCCCGACGTACTTAATCCGCCGTCGGCGAGCGTTTTGCCATCTGGCGAGAACGCGACCGAGAACACCCCGTCATTCGCACTAGAGTAGAGATCCTGAAGGAGGTTGGCAGTAGACACATCCCATAACTCAATTTCCATAACGAGGTTGTCAAGGTCATTGTATGATGGGCCGCTGTCTGCGAGTGTCGAACCGTCTGAAGAGAACGCGATTGCGTTGAGATAGGTCGCACTCGTGCTCAATAGGGCAATTAGGTTACTTGTCGAGACATCCCAAAGCTCCAAAACTCCCGCCGTGAGGCCGTTGAATGGATCATAAGTGGCGCCAGCGTCGGCGAGGGTCTTACCATTGGGGGAAAAAGCGAGGGCCGCTACGCCATACGTGGCCGTCGAAGGCAGGTAAACGGTGGCGCCGGTTGCGAGATTGATCACTTGAACCCCGCTCGAATCTCCCACAGCCAGCAGCTTGCCATCCGGAGAATACGCCACGCAGTTTGGAGGTGTGACGTGTCCGCTCGACCACTTGAGCGGTAGCATTCCTTGGGCCATCGAGCCCGTGGGCATCGCCGAGACCATGACTACCATGAGGACGACTAACATGGCCCTCAGTGGGGCCGATATTTTAGGGAAGCAAGTCAAAAGACAAGCGGCATAAGTGGGGCGGATATCGGTTTGCATGGCAATTTGAGTAAAGAAGTTCCTATCGGGAAAATGAAAAGTTTGGATTCTCGTAGACGTCGTCCAGGTCTGGTCATCCTAAAGAAAGCGTATGGCTAGGTTCTTAGGATGGTGAGAGTTGCGGCCAGGGACGAAGTTCCGAGGGTTGCGGTAACGGTAGCGCTGGTCTGAATGGGTTCGGGCGCGGTCCTAACGGTGAAAGTTCCTGATGTCTTGTTTGCGCCCACAAACATGTATATCGGGACATTTGCTCCTTTAGAACTAAAAAGCCAGATCACGATTCCGTTGGAAGGGGCGGGACTACTTAGAGTCACGGTTCCGGTGGCGGATTCCCCGCCCAGAACGCTCGAAGGTTTGAAGGTTATGGAGACGAGGGCGGGTGGGGAAATCGTCAAGCTTGTCGTCTGAGAGACCGACCCGAGAGTCGCCGTAATCGTCGCCAGTGTTTGTGCAGAAACGTAGCTAGTCTTAACCACAAACCCAGCCGAAGAGGCCCCGGCTGGAATAGTAACGCTGGCGGGAAGGGAAGTCGACGTGGAATTGCTAGCGAGCTTCACCACCAAGCCACCCGTCGGCGCTAAACTGGTCAATGACACCGTGCCGTTGGTGGAAATTCCCCCTGCAACGGTGGATGGGTTGAGAGTGACAGACGCAACCGTCGCCGGCGTCACGGTAAGAGTTGCGGATTTTGAAACAGACAAGTAAGCGGCCTTGATGGATGCGGATCGTTGAGTCGTAAAGACGCTTGTCGAAATGGCAAAGGTTGCGCTCGACTGTCCGGCTGGAACTTGAATGGACGCGGGAACCGTGGCCACGGACGTTGCACTGCTTGAAAGTGACACAGTAAGCCCTCCGGCGGGCGCAAATCCATTGAGTAAAGCAGTGCCTGTCGACTGGAAGCCTCCTCCAACCGACGTAGGCGCAAGTGAGAGTCCGGCCAAAGCTGAAGGAGTGACGGAGAGAGTCTGTTTTTTCGTTGTCGCACCTAAACTCGCCGATATCGTAGCGCTGGCCGAGGTCGAAACGCCCGACGTTGTAATCGTAAAGGTCGCCGAAGTCTGGCCTGCGGGAACAATCGCCGTGGAGTAGACCCCCGCCACCGAGTTGCTGCTGGAGAGCGCGACGCTGGTGCCGCCTGGTCCGGCGGGACCACTGAGGTTAACCGTGCCGGTCGAGTTGTTGCCGCCTACGACCGTCGTCGGGCTAAGGCTCATAGATGCCAACGTTGCAGGCGTAAGGGTGAGCGTCGCAGACTTTGAGTTCGCGCCGAATCCGGCCGTGATTTTCACTGTCGTGTTCGCATTCACTGCGGTGGTAGCTACCTCGAATACCGCGGTCTTGCCGCCGCTCGCGACGTTAACCGAACTAGGAACCACTGCATTCGGACTGCTTGTCGAGAGAGCGATCGTGGCCCCGTCCGCAGGCGCTGCTTGTAAAAGCGTGATGGTCCCTGTTGTCGAGGCGCCCCCCTGGACCGTAGTAGGCGAGAGGCTGATATTTGTCAACGGAGGGCTGGATCGTATGATCGTCCACACCATGCCGAAATCGTCGGCCCCTGAATGCGATGCGGCACCGAACATGTTGCCGTTGCCATCGAATGTAACTCCCGCATAAGTGTTGGCACCGTCTGGTCCGCTCGTTCCGTTGGCGTTGGTGATTGTTCCACCGAAATCGTGCAAGTCCTCGTACGCACCTGAGGCCGTAATCTCCCACACCATGCCAGCGCCGTTATTAGGGCCGTTCGGACCGAAAAAGAAAGTCGTTCCGTACATGTTGCCAGCGCTATCGAATGTAACTCCCGCACAAGGGTTGGCGCCGTCTGGTCCGTTTGTTCCATCAGCATTGACGACTGTTCCGCCAAAGTCGTGCAAGTCCTTGTAGGTCCTCGAGGTCGTGATGTCCCAGACCATGCCTGATCCGCCCATGTCTGGTCCGTTCGGACCTCCGTTAGAGGTCGTGCCGTACATGTTGCCAGCGCTATCGAATGTAACTCCCGCTAGAGGGAAGGCGCCGTCTGGTCCGTTTGTTCTATCAGCATTGACAACTGTTCCGCCAAAGTCGTGCAAGTCCTTGTAGGTCCCCGAGGTCGTGATCTCCCAGACCATGCCTGATCCGCCCATGTCTGGTCCGTTCGGACCTCCGTTATAGGTCGTGCAGTA